>Ga0172375_10000343_pt1 | contig 74395 bp, 66 predicted proteins | sample LakKiv1m_FD_114537 | JGI IMG/M metagenome (GOLD analysis project Ga0172375, IMG submission 114537) | Freshwater microbial communities from Kabuno Bay, South-Kivu, Congo - kab_092012_11.1m | ecosystem: Environmental > Aquatic > Freshwater > Lake | place: Democratic Republic of the Congo... | reverse complement strand
TCTCTTCAAGAGAGGGGGTTTCCCCATTCGGAGATCTGCGGGTCAAAGGTTGCTTGCCACCTCACCGCAGCTTATCGCAGGCTGCTACGTCCTTCATCGTCTTCTTATGTCAAGGCATCCACCATACACTCTTAACGTGATTTTCCCACGCTTTTATTTTTAAAGCTACTAAAAGCGTGTTTTTTGGCATCTTATTACAGCTCCTTAACCTCGGACGAAAAATTTGAAATCAAGGACAAGATACCAATCTTAACTTTATATTTTTGATGTCTTTACTTAACTTAAGTTGTTAATGTCCGTAGGGCGCAAAAAAACCGCTGGTGAGCGGTTCTAAGTAATCGCAAAATAGCCAATTATTTAGAATCGCTTTTTAGGATGATTTCTTAACTGTTTTTGCATATTTTTTTAGGTTTTTTAGCCCTATTAAAACTGATAACAATTATAGCTGTTTTAAAAATTATGTCAAGAGGGATAAAATGTGTATAAAAAGCTTAATTTTAACTATTTTTTAGCTATATTTGTTGTCATTTTTAACTATTGACAAAATCATAATAATATTATATAATATATTAACAGAAAATTTCAGAATTTTTAAAATACAAAACGAAAACCACAAAGCCATGAAAACGTTCATTAAAATTTATCGGCGTTACCGTCGTATTACCATTTTCTGGGAAAATTTTTTCCAGAAATATTCAACCGGCACTATAATAATATCCTTCTTACTGACAGCCATAATTGCCGCCGTAATCCTCTGGTTCAAGCCCTCAGAAATAACCAATTATGAAATGCACAGCCGAATTTTTAACATAGTAATTATCAGCCTTTTAATCGGAGATGCCAGTGCAATGACCGTCTGTTTTCTGAGTGGATTTTTTAAAAAAGCCAAATGATTTTTTACAAAAACACTCTCTTTACAATCAACCAAACAATGGTTAATTAATAAGAGAGTGTTTTTATTTTTCTTATTTCTTTGATTTAACTATCCAAAATACTTGGATCTTCCATCTGGCGCGCCGCCACCTCGCGGCTAACTTCGCCAGCCTGATATAATTGTTTGATATGTCGATCTAAAGTAATCATGCCCATCGTTGAATTAGTTTCTAGAGTGCTTTTTATTTGGGCGATCTTCCCTTCGCGAATCAAATTAGCAATCGCTTCATTATTTATTAAAATTTCGCGAGCCGCGATTCGCCCGCCACTAACTCTAGTCAATAATCTTTGAGAAATTACAGCGGTGAGCACTGAAGATAATTGTGATTTAATTTGCGTTTGTTGATGGGGCGGAAAAATATCAATAATGCGGTCAATTGTTTGTGCCGCGCTATAAGTATGGAGAGTAGCTAAAACTAAATGCCCGGTCTCCGCCAAAGTAACCGCCGTGGAAATAGTTTCTAAATCACGCATTTCACCCAACATAATAACGTTTGGATCTTGACGAAGTACATGTTTCAGACCAGCCGCAAAACTCAACATGTCAGTGCCCAGCTGTCTTTGCGAGATAATGCTTTGATTAGGTTTAAAAATAAACTCAATCGGATCTTCTAGAGTAATAATATTGGCGCGTCGTCGATCATTAATATGATTAATCATCGCCGCTAAAGTCGTCGACTTTCCACAACCGGTCGGTCCAGTAACTAAAATAAAACCTTGCGGCAAGTCCAAAAGATCTTCCACGACTGGCGGCATACCAATTTCTCCAAGAGTCGGTTTTACTTCATTAATAATTCTGGCGACCAGGCCAATATTTCCTTTTTCAAAATAAAAATTAACACGGTAGCGGTAAGTATCCACTTGATAGCCTAAATCTAAATCGCGCTTATCTAAAAAACGGATCTTTTGTTCTTTAGTCAACATACTATCTAAGAGGCTTTCTAAATCAAGAGCCGTCAAAGCTGTAAATTTACCATCAGTAATAACTTGATTAATATCCAATAATTCTCCATCAATTCTTAAAATCGGGGCTTGTCCAAACATCAGATGAATATCCGAGGCCTTCTTTTCCGCCGCCAACTTTAACAAATTGTTGATCTCCATATGATTTTAATTATTTACCAATTCATTTTCTTTATTCCTTTGGCGGCCGCATCCACTTGCGCTTCTTGCTTAGAAGAACCCGAGCCAGTAGAAATTAATTCTTCTTCTAAATATAAGCCAACCTTGAAAGTCTTAGCATGATCCGGACCTGTCTCGTCCAAAATCTGATAATGGGGCGTAACCCCTTTTTCTTCCTGAGCCTTTTCTTGAAAATGCGATTTTGGATCCAAATAGGTTTGATTCTCTAAAATATCGTCTAATTTAGAAATAATATTTTTGATGACAAACTTCTTGGCCGGCTCAATACCCTGATCTAAATAAACTGCGCCAATAATCGCTTCAACCGCGTTAGCTAAAATAAACTGTCGCGATTTTTTGTTTTTATCGCGAGATTCGCCTTTGGATAAATACAAGCAATCTTCGACTTCAAATTCCGCCGCGATTTCATAAAGCATTTTGGCGTTTACTAACGAAGCGCGCCAATTTGTTAAATCTCCTTCGGGCGTCGTCGGAAAATTTAAATATAAAAATTCAGTCACGACAATTTCTAAAACCGCATCCCCTAAAAATTCTAATCGTTCATTATGCCCAATTTTAAAATCAGCGTGTTCATTTAAATAAGAACGATGGACTAACGCCTGTTTTAAAAGTCCCTCGTTCTTGAATTTAATTCCTAATCTTTTTTGTAATTTTGTGAGATCGTGATTCGTCATATTTATTTTTCACTTTCTGCTTGAAATATTTCCGCCTCAGTTTTCACTGGTTCTGACTGAGATACGTTAGCCGTCTCGGCTTGTTCTTCTTTCTTGGCCGCCTCCATTTCTTCCTTGTTATCACGCTTCTGAATTCCTGGTTCATCGTTATATAAAGCCCCTAAAACACCATTAACAAATTTTCCGGATGAGTCGCCGCCAAAACTTTTAGCAATTTCAATCGCTTCATTAATCGCAACGCGCGGCGGAACTTCGGTCTCTAATAACTCATAAATTCCCAAGCGCAAAATATTGCGATCAACTGTCGTGATTTGGTCTAGCGGCCACTCGGTCGCGTATTTAACAATATATTTATCAATTCTTTTAATTTCTTTCTTAACCCCTAAAACTAAATTTTTGACAAAACCACCGTCGTCAAAATTTGGAGCAAAATTAGTAAAATTATCCGCGATTATTCTGTCGATATCGCCTTCTTTTTGACCATTAAAATCCCAGGCAAACAAGGTTTGCAGGGCGATAGTTCGCGCTAAATGTCGGTTAGACATAATAATTATTATTATTTTTTAGCTGCTTTGTCTTTTGCTTTTTTAGTTTTAAGCTTTAACACAGTTTGCCCCTTATAAGTGCCACAAAAATTACAAACTGTATGTGGCTTACGCATTTGACCACACTTAGGACATTTCTTTAAGGTCACTTTTTTCAACGCTAAATGAGAACGACTTTTATGAGTCGCGCTATGGGTTTTTCTTTTCTTAGGATTAGCCATAAAATTAATAATTAATAATTACCTTTTTAGTATAACTCAATACTAGCTTTAGTCAATAAATTAAAGTTGGTTCGGTTTCGGCCCGACTAGTTTTTCAAATTCTTCTTTTTCTAAAGTTTCCTTCTCTAATAAAGCCATAACAATTTTCTCTAATTGTTCTTTCTGTTCATTAACTATTTTTTGAGCTTTCGCTTCACCTTGTTTAATGAAACTTGTTATTTCCTCATCGATTTTTTCAGCCACTTTTTCACTATAATCACGCTGTTCATGAATTTCTCTCCCGAGAAAAATCATTTCTTCTTTTTCACCATAGGTGCGTGGACCCAAATGATCGCTCATCCCATAATCAGTTACTAAACTACGCGCCAAAGAAGTCGCCCGGCGCAAATCAGAAGTCGCTCCGGTCGTAACTTCGCCAAAAATATCTTTTTCAACCACATGGCCCGCTAACAAAACCGCAATCTCGGAAATAAACTCCGACTTAGCGTGCATATGGCGATCTTCAGTCGGTGCTTTCAGGGTATAGCCGCCGGCCGAACCGCGCGAAATAATGGAAACTTTGTGGACTGGGTCAGCTTCGGGTAAAAAATGAGAGACTAGGGCGTGCCCGGCTTCGTGATAGGCAGTAATCTTTTTTTCTTTATCAGTTATTACCCGGCTTTTTCTTTCCGGCCCAATCATTACTTTCTCAATCGCTTCAAATAAATCCTCATTAGCAATCTCCTTCTTATTATTACGCGCCGCCAAAATCGCCGCTTCATTTAAAATATTCGCCAAATCAGCTCCGGAAAAACCCGCCGTTCGTTCCGCAATTTTTTTTAATTCGACTGTTTTGGCTAATGGTTTCTTTTGCGCGTGCACCAATAAAATTGCCTCGCGATCTTTTAAATCTGGCAAATCAATCATCACCCGCCGGTCAAAACGACCGGGACGAAGTAGGGCTGGATCTAAAACATCGGGACGATTAGTCGCCGCGATGACAATAATATTCTGAGTTGGCTCAAAACCATCCATTTCTACTAAAATTTGATTGAGCGTTTGTTCTCTTTCATCATGACTACCACCTAAACCAGCACCACGCCGCCGCCCAACCGCATCGATCTCATCAATAAAGACTATGCACGGAGCGTTCTTTTTTGCTTTTTCAAATAAAGACCGGACACGCGAAGCACCAACCCCAACAAACATTTCGACAAATTCTGAACCAGAAATATGAAAAAAAGGCACTTGCGCTTCCCCGGCAACTGAACGAGCTAATAATGTTTTTCCGGTTCCCGGAGAACCTAACAATAAAACCCCGCGCGGTATTTTTGCTCCGAGCTCGTGAAATTTTTTCGGAAAACGTAAAAATTCAACAATTTCTTTTAATTCTTCTTTTGCTTCTTTCGCGCCAGCCACATCTTTAAAAGTCGGCCGATTCTTTTCATCTGGTTTAAAATCTTTGGCAGTGGACTGCCCAAAACTCATCGCGCGCGAATTCGCGCCTTGCAAACCACGCATTGTAAAATAAATAAAAACACCAACCAATAAAAATGGTAAAACAAAAGGAATAATGTTGGTTAACCAATAATCCCAACCACTTTCGTCCTTAACAGACATTTTAATGGCCGTTGATTTGGCCGGATCAACTTTAAAATTATTAAGCAAAGTCGACAAAGAATCACTCGGCTCTTTTTGAACAGTTTCCTTCTGATTATCTTTTAAAGTGATCTGTAATTTACTACCACTAACAATAATTTCCGAAACCTGATCACTATTAATTTGATTAATTAAGGTCTCTATCCCTACCACTTTTCCCTTCTCATTCTTACCAGAAAAAGCGCTAAAAACAGCGGCGATTATTAAAAAAACAACAAAAAATAATAAAAAGTTTCTAATTAGTTTTTTCATGTATTTAAAGTTAAATATTTACTTTTATTATAGATTAAAATAGTTGGCTTGGCAATCGCTAAAAAATTAACCTGAGCCTAAAAACGCCCGATTTTTACGGGCGTTTTTATTTAACTAGTCGCAAAATAATTACTTGGTTTTTTTGGCTGTTTTTAGTTTCTTGCCTTTTTTATCTTCGCCTTCAGTTTCAGCTTCGGCCGTTTCTGATTTCTTTTCCTCGGCGTCAGTGGCTTTTTTTGTCTTGGACGCCTTCTCGGCTTTAGCCGATTTTTCAGTTTTTTCAACTTTAGCTTCTCCTAAAATCTGGCCGGCACCAGCTAACTTTAAGCCTAAACGATGTTCCGAGGGAGAGATACTGACAACTTCAAAATTTTTATTTTCTCCGGGTTGATAGAGATCAATAATTTTCTCGGCCGCGCCTAAATTTAATAAACTAATATGCGCTAAACCATGAATCTCTTCATCAAGTTTCACAAATAAGCCAAAGGGGTTGACTTTCAAGATCGTACCGGAAACGATTTGGCCGATTTTATATTTGGCGCTGGCTTCTAACCACGGGTCAATTAATAATTTTTTAGCACTCAAGAAAACTTTGGCACCATCAATTGAAATAATTTCCGCCTTAACCTTATCGCCGACTTTATACATCTCGCTGGGTGAATCAATTCTCTGCCAAGCTAATTCGGAAATATGGATTAAACCTTCAATATTTTCTCCGAAAGTGACAAAGACGCCAAAATTAGTAATCGCCGTGATTCGGCCGTCAACCGGCATGCCAATCTTATACTTATCAAGCGCGGGCTTCTGTTTCTTATTCCAAACGTCTTTTTCGCTAAAAATAATTTTATTATCTTCTTCGCTTAAAGTCATTACCGTCACTTCAAATTCCGAGCCGACAAAAGATTTTAATTTTTCCAAAATTTTACTCTTGTCACCGCCGGAAATACGCGGATAATTTTCTGGCGCCAATTGTGAAACCGGCAAAAAGCCATCAATCTGACAGTAGCGGCTTAATAAGCCGCCTTTATTAGCGTCGGTAATTTTAACTTTAACCGTTGTTTTATCTTTTAGGGCTTGGCGTAGATTATTCCACGCTTTTTCCTGGCCAACTAAACGAAAAGATAATTCTAATTCACCATTTTCATTTTCTTCGTCAATAATTGCGGCTTCGATTTCATCGCCCGGCTTTAAATCAGAAAATTCCGGAACTTCATTATACATTTCTGGCCCGCGGACAACTCCCATTAAAATGCCGTCGACATCCAATTTCACTTCTGACTTAGATGCGGCCACAACCTTACCCTTGACGATGTCACCGACTTGCGGGATTTTAATTGTATCTTTTTCTAATAACTGAGCGAATTCGCCAGTCATTTCTTTGTCTTTCTCGTCCATATATATTTAGGTAACTTTCTTAAAATAAAAAAAGTTTCCTTAACCCGATTAGAACAATCGAGTTTTGCGGCCACCTAGGTTAAATCCTTAAAATCCGCAAAATTTCTTAAAGGTGAATATTAAATTGATTATTTATAGTATAAAGGATGCTGTTGTTCCTGTCAACTGACCTCCCCGATAACAAAAAACAGGTCTTTCGACCTGTTTTTTGTTATCTAAATATAGCTAAATTAAAATTGAACTCGGTCACCCGATGCGCCCATAGATGAAGATTTTATTTGGGCTTCCATTTGTACCTTTTTAGGATCTAACTTTTCTAAATCTTCCGGGTATAAATAAATGCTTTTTAGAGCTTCTAATTGAGGCAAAAGCTCTTTCTTACTTACAAATTTAGCTTGATTTAAAGCAACTGTCCAATTCATTGAGTCTACCTCTTCGTTTTTTTCAAGATGCTCACTCCGAAAATTAACTTGATCTAAACAATCTTGAATTTCTTTCTTCCCGACTAATCCTCTGGAGAAAAGGTTCTTACCTAACTCTGCTTTTAAAGCATTGGCAATCAATTCAAAACCAGCTTTAATATAAGCGCGTCGTCTTTTTGAAGATTCTTGTTCGGGATTTTTTTCCGTCTTAACAGATTCTAAGGCTTTATTGTATTGCCCTGGAACTTTTTTTTCATCAATTAAAGCTTGCTGTACTTCGGCTTCAGCTTCTTGATTTTTCAAAACTCGACTAGCAAGCTCTGAAGTCTCGGGAGAACCTTCCAAAACTTCTGCTTCTGGTTTTAATTTTGTTTCCATATTAGTAGGATTATTTTTTAAAAGTTTTTCTTCTAACATATTTGTTTTGATTATTAGCTTCTTTTTATATAATAATAAATAAAATTGATTATGTCTAATTTATACTCTTACACTATATCACAAATAATAAAAATAGTCAATAGCTACTAAGGCCTATTTATTTCTAGGGGATACCCCTTTCTTCTTTTTAAAAAAAGGAGTTTTCGACGGCAACCGTGAAAACTCCTCAGCGAGTCAGTTTACCATAATTGTGCAAGCTCGGTCTTTTTGTTTAAATTTTCTAGCAATCGCTTTTTCGTTTTCTATAAGTTTAAACAAAAGAGATCCCGGCCCTAAAATTATTTGGGCAATTCCATTATTTACAAAAATGAGGCTGTATGGTGTTTTTCCCAAAATTTTATGGTAATTTTTCCTTAAACTCGCGGCGTTTGAAAGACTATTCTTTTCCATGCCAATGAGAGTTTTAGTTTTTTTATAATGATCTCACTTATCGAAACCAAGGGATAAGCTTCAAAAGACCTTACCATTTTATTTTATATAAGTCAAGGCCTAGTTTTGTGGCAATAAACATTGCGGGCAAACAGCCACGACTCATCTTTTCATATCAGGTAAACATCTAAATAAATCTTTTAAGAACCGCCAGATCTTTCTGAATAATTTCTTTTAGTAAATCAGGGTTAGTTATTTTTTTTACTTCCCTAATCTTTTCTAAAATTTCGATATTCAGATATTCTCCATAAATATCACCAGAAAAATTATAAATAAAAACTTCCAAAGAAACTTCTTCTTTAAAAACATCTTTAAAACCAAAATGCAACAAACCTAAATAATAGTGGCCGTGAAGTTTAACTTTAACAACATAAACACCGTGCGTGATATCTAAGTCAATTTTATCTAAATTAGCAGTTGGAAAACCGATTTCTTTTCCTTTCCCTTGTCCTCGGACTACTCGACTGGAAAAAATTATTTTTTTTAAACGACCAATGGCTGAAATTTTGTAAAAAGCAACCAACAAAATGACGAGCGCTAATGACTGCGCAAAATTTAGATAATTATGATTAAAGACATAATCCAAAACTAACGCGGAAAATGGCCAAAAAATTTCTAAAATAGTCGCTAAAGAAGCGGGCACGCGGCGTAAGCCAAAATAATAAATAAACATTGCGCCGGCACCACTCGTTAAAACAATTAAACCTAATAACCACCATTGCCGATAGCTTACTAGGCCAAAACTAAGCCAAGAACTATTTAAAATAACCAAACCAAAAACTAAAATCGAAGTTAAGCCGAAGCGGAGCGCGGCGACTGCTCGATAATCAAGGTGATTAGCAATGCGCTTGCCAAATACAGTTGAAGACCCAAAGGCAAAAGCCGCGATAAAAGCAAAGAAAGCTCCGTTTTGCAGCCAATTAATACTAGCGATGTCCAAACCGGTTTTAGCAAAGGCAATGAAATAGCTAGCGATGATCGCTACCGCCGCCCAAATGTAAAATTTCTTAGCCAATTTTTCTTTCAGAATAATCCGCGCTAGTAGCAAAGCAAAAATCGGTTGTAATTTTTGTAAAATAACAACCGTCGCAAAGCTTATTTCCCCGTCCAGAGCCGCAAAGAAAGCTTTCGTGATAAAAATTGTTCCAATCATTCCGCCGAATAAACTAACCCAAGCGATCGCTAGCCAACTCTTAGTGCTTAAGGACTTAATCTTCGGCCAAAACAAAAAAATAAACGGGCTCAGGACCAGAAAACCTAAAAGATGCTCTAAGAAAACAACTAGTTCGGCTGGCAAAATATAAAACTGCGGGCGGATAAAAAGGCCATCAATACTCCAAAGTAAAGCCGCCAGCATGATTGCCAATGACCCGATTAATTGGCCCGACCTTAAATTTAATTTATTACTAAGAAAAGACATATACTTCTATTCTAAAGATTCAAGGAAGAGATGTCTAGTTTCTTGGCTGTCGGTTTATTTAGCTCTTAATTACTGCCCAGACAACGGAGGTTGACACATTAACCAAATTACTCTTAAAATAAAGCTATCGTATTTAGTTATGCACATTTTAAAAATTAAAAGCCATGAAACTGAATTTCAATCTCTACTCCGGAAATGGCGCGATAGTTGCCATTGAACGAATAATGCAAAAACCCTGCGGCCTAGTCGTATTGGGTGAAATAAAAAGTAGTATTATTTCTGTCGGGGACACTGTCAGCGTCCAAACCGGTGAAAAAATTGCGCTTTACGATGAAATAAAAAGAATTGAAGTTGACTACACAAGCGTCACGACCGCTACCAGCGGCCAACTCGTTGGTATTTGTTTAAAAAACACCTCAAAAGAAGGGCTCCTTGAATACCTCGAAAAAAACTGACTAAAAAAGCAATTCAGCTTTGGTCAAAAAAGACATCACAACTGTGATGTTTTTTGTTTTAGCGCTCCGGTTGGAGTTTGACTATAAATCTAAGGCCGCCTGATTACTCTTCTTTAAATAATAGAATCCGCCAAGACAAATTAAAGCCAGTAAAATTATCGCTCCCCGATATTGAATATTTTCACCAAAGCTTTTTAATAAATAAAAGGTTAACAACCAAATTAGTGGACCCACTACTGAAGCCGCTCTTTCAAACACCGTAAAAATACTAAAAAATTCCCCCTGTTTATCTGCCGGGGAAATTTCCGAATAAACAGTTCTGGCTAACGAAAAAACTAATCCATAAGAAGTACCGCATAAAGCAATGGCGGCGAAAACTACCACTGGTATTTGGGGCATAGTAGCACATAAAGCAAAACAGCTAGCATAAAGTAGACTAGAAACTCGTAAGGCCTTTTCCTTACTTTTCAACTTATTACTTAATCCTTGCGCCATAAAGCCACCCAGCACTGTAAAAAATAACCCCGTCATAGCGAAATAAGCGATCATCTGATCGGAAAAATTAAAAACTCTTCTCACGTAAATTGCTAAATATAATTGGAAGGTTAAAATAGCATCTGACAATAACGCGTAGCCAATAATAAAAAGGCGTATTCTTTTCTCCGACATTATCTGTTTCAAAAAATACTTATAAGAAAATCTAATTGGCTCTAAGTTGCTTTTTGAATCTTTTTGTTTTAAGAATGGCAAAGAAATAAAAATAAACATTACTCCGCCGATTAAAAAAGATAATGGCTTGCCACTTAAACCTAAAATAATTAATGATGATCCAATTATTGGTCCTAATATCCCGAGGGCGATCACGTTGCCTAATTGTCCAAAACTTAAACCCCGGCCAGAAATTTTAGCATTATTTTCAACGTTAGCGATGCTGCGCAACATAGCAGAATAAAAAACATATGAGCCCTGGAAACAAACCTGAAAAATTATATAAAGGCCAGAAAGTATTATTAATGTCAGAGTACTAAAAACCGGTAATTTCTGTGTTAAGTAGGCCATCATTAAAATTGCTAAGAGCATTAAAACAGAGGCCAGCCTAATAAAATATATTCGCCGGCCGGTCCTATCGGAGTAAGCTCCTAAGTAAGGTAAAACTACCAATAAGATGCCGGTGGCGATTGAAGCTGATATCCCAATCCAATTATTACTTGCGCCTTTTTCGGAAAGAATCAGAGGATAATAAAAAAGCAGAACAACTGAAGCAAAAGAATTCGCAAAATCGTAAAGATACCACAATCTAACTATTTTTTTCATATTAATTAATAGACTATCGTTATAAATTTAAAGCAATCTTCTAACCAAACCCTTAGAGGCTTCTAGGTATAAAGCTTCTCCGTCCTTAATTATATCCGTAGCATACTTAGTATTGGTCAAACAGGGTATTTTCATTTCTCGGGAAATAATCGAGGCATGCGAAAGCGCTCCACCATCGTTAGTAATAATACCCCTGACATATTTAAGATATGGCACGATATCCGGCTTAGTCATGGTAGTTACCAGGATATTGCCAGTCTTTATTTTATGATAATCTTTTTTCGACAATACTACCACGGCTTTTCCTTGAACGTTCCCCAAACAAGCAGCCCGGCCTATTATTGATTTGGCCTGAGTATCAACCTTTAAATGCGACAATTCTTTTTTTAATACTTTGGGAATGTCGGCTAATTTATACTCCCTTGTCCGCAAATCTTTGGTTATAACTAAATAGTTTCTAGCCCTTTGGCTAATTTTATGGCGATCGATCTTTCCGATTTTTAAAAAGATTAATAGTTCCTTTCTCCTCATAAGAGGAGTGAGGTTTAACAATCCCTTATTATATTTAGAAAAACATCTAGAAAATTCTCGTCTCATATCTATGTCGATCGTATACATCCTAATTTTATCAAACCTCTTCCCTTGTTTTTTAAGAAATTTCTTTATATTAGATTTATCGGCCCCGAAACCAAAAAAAGCAAAAAATAAAAAGTACATTACCGTCTGCAAGAAATTTTTATCTAGCTCAAGAAGCTTTATTTTAATATTATTTTTATCTTTTAGTCTGGTAATCTCTTTGAATAAACGATAATTTTGAGCAACCAGCCCGTCGTACTTATTCATCATCTTTTCAATAACAGCAGGATCCTTAGCTATTCTATTAATCATCTCATAAGAACGGTCGACATCCTTAGGATCTCGGTATATGTTAAGCATATCCTTATCGCCATAGAACAAATTATATCGCATAGTAGTTCCGACTACCTTTTCCATTGTTTTATAGGCATCATTAGTATAATCCGACCATAAAAACGGATATTCTCTGGTGACCACCTTTTGCCAATTTATTTTTTTTCGTCCCGACATATAATTATAGCTATCTAGTAATTACCCAATTAAAAGACTGTTTTATTAAAATTTAATAATTTAATTTAACCTGATAATCAGCCGACTCTTTTTATTACTCCATGTTTAGCATCCACTTCAACTAATTGACCGTCTTTAAATATTTTAGTGGCATTTTTGGCACCGACGATACAAGGAATTTGTAGTTCTCGAGAAACAATGGCGGCGTGTGAGGTTATCCCGCCTTCATTGGTGACTATCGCGGCCGCTTTTTTCATCGCGGGCAACAAAGCAGGGTTAGTTGTTACCGCTATCAGAACATCACCAACTGATATTTTAGAAACATGTCTAACAGAATTAATGATCCGAACTGTTCCTCTAACAATTCCACTATAGGCCGGTGAACCCTTAACCAGCACCGCTTTTTTCTTAGTTTTATCAACCGATTTAATCTTATTCCATTCTAACCCAGCCTGGTTGTCAGTTAATATAGAGTTCCCTTTTTTATAATCACAAATCATCAGACATTTCTTTACACGCCGCGGTAATTCTAGTTTATATTTATTAATATTTTTCAGTAACAATGAATATTCCGATGGCAATAAATATTTTATCGCCACTGAATTAATATTTAGACGGCGCCCCAGTTCATCCTGGACTATTTTCAAACGCCAGAGCGCTTCCGTAAACTCATATTCACGTGCCCATTTATAATAGCCAAGGTTGCGGATACATTCAAAAACATTGATCTCTTTTGCTGTTAGCTTTAATTCTCTGGTCGCTTCTTCAAAAGCAGTCCGAGTTTTTTGTTTATAGGCCGTTAAACGCTCCCATTGATCATCTAAATTTCCCTTTATTTTCTCAATAATTAAATTAACCACATAATTCTCATCCCAAGGAGCCTGATCACATAAATCATAAGAGAGCCACTTATATTCATTAATCAACTTTTTAATTTCTGACCGATAGTGTTTTTTTATTAAAATTGAATTTTTATGCCCGGCGGTCACGGCCCGTTTAGCTAATTTAATAATTTCTAACTCAAAAGTTCTATTACGGTTTAACTGCGGCTGATTAGTTAAAATAATATAAAATCTAGCAAATGACCCAGCTACGACTTTAGTTTTTTTCTTTAATATTTTTTCGGCGGTCGTATACAAAATATTATCCTGCGAATAGCCAACTAATATGGAAACCGTGCCATAAACATACATTTCCCTAAATAAATTAGAAAATCTTTCAATCCAATTAATTAGTGTCTTATTGCTGGCCGCTTTAACTTTAATTGGAGTAAACAGCCGGGAATATCTATTTAAAATTACGGCTTTACGAAAAGCTGTCTGTAAAACTTTTAGAAAAAAATCCGGCTGAACAGTAGCTCGCTGTGCTAAAGCATTGGCCGTATTAAAATACTCTTTTTCTAAATAAAGATAAGTATTCTGCCCGTTTTCATAATAATTAACGCCATAACTAATAGGGCTTTTGGGGAAGACTTTTCTAAAACCGAAAACCGTCGCCTCTGTTGCCAAGCCCATAACATAAGGCGAATAAGGACGATGCGACCAAATAGTTGTCAGTTTTTGTTTAGCCATATGAATTTTGTTCATCGTCTCTATTATATCATTAGTGAAACACAAAAACAGCCCTTTTGAGCTGTTTTAACTGAATTAACTCTCTTCGGCGGATTAGTACAAAATTAAAAAAAGTCGGGCTTGATTGGTTTGCCCGACCCTTTAATCATAAAGTGTTTCACCTTAACTATTATGATTCCTCGTCTTGCAAGAATAGTTTCTCAACTATCTCATTCCATTCAATAATATTCTTGCTCGGCAAGAATCTCATCAATCTCTTTTAGATCACCAACGGTTAAGAGTCCTTCTTGGGACAGTTTTGTTTTTTGATCAATGAGTACCCTTGGTTTTACGTCTCCGGCGAACTGAATAGCCTGCAGGATCTCAATAAGCTCAAATTCTCCAATGCTTTTAGACTGAATAATTTTCCAGATAAAAACAGACTTAACTATGGGATAATGGTGCCAATGACCCTTTTTTGAAAACTCACTCCCTTCTCCCATGTCCGGTAAATATGGCAGTAATTTTGCTGGAACATCAACGCCAAACATGAGAAATAGTTCCTTTTTTTTACTTTTGTTGCCTGGCAGAGGAACTAGCCTAGCAAGATTCTGTTCACTGTTGGTGCCGCGAAAACCGATAGTTTCCGTTGGCGCACAATAGTTAATTCCCAATTTTATTTCAATCACGTAATTCATTTTAACCTCCCTTTTTATTTGTATTAATTTTGTTTTTAATGTAATAAAGAAATATACCACTATTCTCTAATATGTGTCAATAATTTATAAACCATAACTAAATGTTATTTGCCATCAAAAAAATAGACTTAATCCAGTCTATTTTTTGTATATTTTATTCTTGAGCTACTTTTGCAATTTGGTTATAAATTTAAAATAAATATTATTTTATAGATTCTTGCCCTATTATAGACATTGCTGGGACATCTACGCCATCCCAGTCTATCTTCAAAGCTATTTGATTAACCTGGCCACTTTCTTGGTATATTTTGACAAACAATTTAGACTCTGACAAAGATAACTTAGAAAAATCATTAATACCGTGCCCTGCTGCAATGGCAAATTCTACTGTATTTTTTGCCGCCTGTCTATCATAAATTTCATTAAATATATCCAAATATACTACTTGTTGCGGGTAGATATCCCTAACAGTTGTTGACTTAGAAGCATTTAGTTGCCCATGGGTCCAATGTAATGGGACGGGCAAAAAATTCTCTCGTGGTTTGCCGTTATCTTCAACGGCATTCAAATAAGCTTCTACTGACTTAGCTGCAAATTGTTCATTATTCTTAATAACAAGTCTTCCTACATGCAACAACACCCTGTCGTTTTTAGATAATATTAAACTCGGGTGAAGAATATAGTAATCCTGAAGTTGTTTTTTAACATCAATATTTATAGCCTCTAATTTACTTTTTTTAGGAAGCCGCCTAAAGTACTCACTTAGCCATGGACTAGTAATACCAATGAGAATAGCTATTATAACCGTAATTAACTGCCAAAAATCATGAGAAGAATTATTTAATTTATGTTCTATGCTATGGAGCGTTCTGACTATCTCATTTAGTTGAAAAAAATGCATATATTTTTATGTATTTATCTTTCCTGTCTATAATAAATAGACCGTTTAAAACAAGTAAAACAACAAAAACCCTCATTACGAGGGTTTCTGTAATCTGGGGATTATAAATCCCCGTAAATGGAGCGGGTAAGGGGAATTGAACCCCTCTCTCGACCTTGGCAAGGTCGCATAATAGCCACTATACGATACCCGCAAATATTAATGGTGCCGCGGGCGGGAATCGAACCCGCACTGTATCGCTACAACTGGATTTTAAGTCCAGCGCGTCTACCAGTTCCGCCACCGCGGCCTTATTATTGTCCGCCGAAGCGGATAAATCTTTGTGGAGATGATGGGAGTTGAACCCATGTCCAATCGGTTACGCTAAATACTTTTACAAAATTATTCCGACTTATTTATCTAGCTTTAATCATCTAAAGCCGAACGAAAGCGATTAAAGCGATCCTGGTTTTGTTTCAATATCATCCGCCAAGAACAAACAATATCTATCTTCATTTAAGATGACACCGATTAACCCCTATGAAGACTCGAGAGTTATCCGATGGTTATGGCTTTATTTGTTTTAGGCCATAACTGGAGCATAGCTCGGAGTTAACCAAGTAAATGCTCTTGCCGTTTTGGCATTTGTGTTTTTTTAGCCAGTTTAACGTGGATAACTAAGCACGTTTTGAATATTTAACGTAGGGCCCGACTGTCGATTCCTTTCATCCCCAATAAATTGTTTCCATAATTATCTTCTTTTTGTTAATGACCTTAAATTTCTCTCTACTTCTCTCTTCTTAATCGTCTCACGCTTATCATATTTCTTCTTCCCCTTAGCAACGGCGAACTCCAACTTCAGAAAACTATGATTAGTATATATTTTGAGAGGGATTAGTGTCAAGCCCTCAACCTGTTTTTTGCCTAATAAATGACTAATTTCCTGACGTTTTAAAAGTAACTTACGTTCTCGCGTCTGATTATAATCAGGCATTGGGCCGGCATTTTTATAAGGAGATATCTGGCAATTGATTAAATATAGCTCTGCCTGTCCATTTTTCGTGCGCAGACTGATAAAACTGCCCTTTAAACTAACTTGCCCGGCGCGAACTGCCTTAACCTCATGGCCAAATAAAACTAGACCTGCCTCATATTTTTCCAGGATCTCATAATCAAAATTAGCTTTTTTGTTTATCGCCAGTTGGGGCATAATTCCACTCCTTTAACTTCGCGATTACTTTTTCGTTGGTTAAAATATTATTTAAATAAGTCGTATAGCCTGGTTCGGCAATCATTTTTTCTACTTCCTGATTACCGACATATTGTTTTTTTAGTTCGGCGATTTTTTCCTGAATCTCCTGGTCAGTGGCCGCAATTTTTTCGACAATCGCTAATTCTCGAATAACTAACGCCGACTTAACTCTTTTAACGGCATTGGGCGTCAGCTCCAACATTAATTCCTCGCGGGTTTTTTTTAAATGATTTAAATAATCAGCAAATTTTCCGCCTTGCCGGACGACGCTTTGTTCTAATTCTAACAATAAATTTTTTGTTTCGCTGGCAATAATTACTTCCGGCAATTCGCCGAACTTAGTATCAGCCACGATTTTCCCGATTAGCTCCGATTCGTTTTTCATCTCTACTTGATGCTTCTTTTCATGTAACAAGCTTTCTTTAAGATTATTCTTTAACTCTTCTAAATTTTTTAATCTAAAAAAAGTTGCAAATTCATCATTTAGCTCCGGCTTTTTTCTTTCATAGACACCCTTGATTACTACTTCAAATTCTACTAATTTACCAGCTAAATTTTTCTGGTGATGATCGGCGGGATAAGGCAACTCAAATTTTCGGATTTCCTCTTTTTTCGCGCCCTTTATTTTATGATCAAAGCCCGGCACAAAATAATTCTTTCCAATAATAATTGCCAGGGCTTGATGTTCGCCGCCTTCAACGGGAATTTTATCTAAAAACATTTTGACATCAACTGTTACTTTGTCTCCGTCCTTAACTTCCCGCTCAACTAAAATTTCCGTCGCGCGCATCTCCTGTAAATCGCTTAAAGCCTTTTCGATCTCCTTTTCTTCAATTTTAGCTTCTTCAATTTTAAGTCCTAAATCTTTATATTTTCCTAAGGCGATGCTGGGTAATAAAGAAACAATGATTTTATATTCTAGCGGATTGCCCGGCGCCAACTTAGTAATATTCACTTGCGGTTGGCCAACGGCTTGCAAACCAAGCGTATTTTTTTCAACAGCTTCATCAATTGTTTTATGAATCGCTAAATGAGCCGCTTCTTCTAAAATGGTCATCTCACCAATTTTTTGTTTCAAAACATCAAATGGCACCTTACCGGGACGAAAGCCTTCGATTTTTACTTCCTGGGAAACTTTTTGCGCTCCTTTTTCAATATAAGGCGCTAATTCCTCCACGCTTAATTCCACAGTTAATTCAATCTGTGATTTCTCTAAATCTTTTTTAGTAACTTGCATAAACTCTATTAGTTAGTAGAAGCGGGCTTAAGGCCCGCTTATAATAGTAATTAATTATTTTTATTGTAGCAATTTTTCCAAAAAAATCAAGCCTAGCTGAACTTTTGATTTAAAATTTTAAGCAGCTTTCGACGCCAAATTAATTGCTCTTTAATGGAATTTTCCATCTCTAAAGCGATGATTTTTCCAAAAATAAAACTCGGCAAAGTTTTGAGATAGTCAAATTCTTTAATCTTACTAACTTCATGAGCACAGGTATTGGTTCTCGGGTCATAACCGTTCAAATGATTGCAAGCAAAAAATTTTATTTTTTTTCTTTTCGCTAATTGATATTTAAACTGAGTGGTTTGACTGACTTCAGTAATTTTATAATGAGCGAGGTCAACACAAAAACCACCAATCTTTTCTACTTGAGCCTCCGGCCTTCTTTTCCCGTGTCCGCCGAATTCTAAATAGAGACGTTTTTTAAATTTAGGCCATTTGTGCAAATGGGAAAAGCTATTTTCATGGATAGTATAATAGGTGGGGTGAAAATTGTCTTCCAAAAAAATAATTTCCGCTTGGCTCATGTCGTTTCTTAGATGAACCAAGGGGATTTCTTTAATGGTTGATTTTAAAAGCGCTTTAAAAACCCGGCGTTTCGCGGCTTTATCAATCATGGTTAAAAACAACGCGACACACTTTATTTTCCGCTTATTAATTTCTTTAATTTTAGAAAGCAGCAAAGCCTCTGTTTCGCCGGCGATGCTAACTAAAACATTTTTGTCTGTATATTTTATTTTCTTCATATTATAGATTTTAGCATAAATAAGAAATATAACAACCAAAAACACCCCTATTAAAAGAGGTGTTTTTTATCTAATATTTAAATAAATTTACAACAATAATCCCACAATCAGCAAGGCGACGATATTTAAGACCTTGATCATCGGGTTAATCGCCGGACCGGCCGTGTCCTTATAAGGATCGCCGACCGTATCACCGGTGACGGCCGCTTTATGCGCATCCGAACCTTTGCCACCAAAATTACCCGCCTCAATATATTTTTTAGCATTATCCCAAGCTCCACCGCCCGAAGTCATAGAAACAGCCACAAAAATTCCGGTTACGATCGAACCAACGAGTAACCCGCCTAAAGCTTCTAACCCGTGACCAGTACCAATTAAATTAAAACCAAAGCCGACAATAATTGGGATAACCACCGGAATTAAAGCCGGAATAATCATTTCTTTAATCGCCGCTTTCGTAACGATATCAACCGTTCGTCCGTAATCCGGTTTTTCCGTGCCAGTCATAATCCCCATTTTTTCCTTAAATTGAGCGCGAACATCTTCAACCACTGAACCAGCCGCTCGCCCAACCGCTTTCATGGCCATGGCGCCAAATAAATATGGAAGTAATCCGCCGATGAATAAGCCGATTAAAACATAAGGGTTATCAATTAGGAATTGCGCATTCCCGCCACCGTCTTTAATCTTAAAAGTAAAATCAGCGAACAAAACTAAAGCGGCTAAAGCGGCCGAACCGATCGCGTAGCCCTTAGTTACTGCTTTAGTTGTATTGCCAACCGCATCCAAAGGATCAGTAACGTTGCGAACATCTTCGCCTAGCTCCGCCATCTCCGCAATTCCGCCAGCATTATCAGTAATTGGCCCATAAGCATCGATGGTCACAATAATTCCCGCCATTGACAACATCGCCATCGCGGCAATCGCGATTCCATATAAACCAGCCAAAGAATAAGCACCAAAAATGGCTAAACAAATAACGATAATCGGCCAAGCAGTTGATTTCATGGAAACCGCTAAGCCAGCAATAACATTAGTTCCATGCCCAGTCTTGGAAGCTTCAGCAATACTTTTTACTGGCGTGAAAGCAGTCGAAGTATAATATTCAGTAATAATCACTAATAAACCAGTGACAATTAAACCGATTAAACTTGCTAAATAAATTTTCCCACTTATTTCTGGAGATATTAAATATTTGGTCAAAGGATAAAAAGCCAGGGCTGACAAAACTCCAGCGGCAATCAAACCTTTATATAAAGCCTGCATGATATTTTTGTTCTTGCCCAATCGAATAAAGAAAATCCCTAGAATAGAAGCAATAATAGAAACAGCGCCTAATAATAACGGAAATAAAATTATATTATTATTGCCGACAAAGGTCAGCGATCCTAAAACCATAGTCGCAATCACGGTGACGGCATAAGTTTCAAATAAATCAGCGGCCATACCAGCGCAATCACCGACATTATCACCGACATTATCGGCAATAACGGCCGGATTACGAGGATCATCTTCCGGAATACTCGCTTCTACTTTACCAACGAGATCCGCTCCAACGTCGGCCGCTTTCGTATAAATTCCGCCGCCTAAGCGCGCGAAAATAGAAATTAGCGAACCGCCAAAAGCAAAACCGATTAAGGCATGTAAATCTTTAGTTAATAAATAAAAACCGGCTGTTCCTAATAACGCCAAACCAACGACTAACATCCCCGTAACGCTCCCGCCTTTGACAGCCACGTTTAAAGCTTTAGTCAAACCGCCTTGAGCAGCTTCGGTTGTCCGGACATTAGCGCGAACGCTGACAAACATCCCGATATAACCAGTCAAAGCCGATAAAGCCGCGCCGATTATAAAGGCTAATGCGGTCTTCCAGCCTAACGCCGGGACAAAACCGATAACTAAAAATAAAATTATCGCTACTAAAGCGACCGAGCGATACTGACGATTTAAAAAAGCCTTAGCACCCGCTTGGATAGCCCGAGCAATTTCTTTCATCTTTTCATTGCCTTCCGGCAAACGTAAAATCGAAGCAATGACGATCGCGCCATAGATAATCGCGATTAGCGCACTGCCTAAAATTAAGAAGTTTATTAACATAAAATTTAACGATTATTCTTTTTTAGTTTTTTTAGTTTTTTTAATTTTCTTTTCGGCTTTAGCTGGTTCTTCTTTCTCAGCTTCTAATAAAACCGCTTCGGCTGATTTTAATTCTTCGCCGGTAACATTTTTTTCATCAGCTTCAACGAGCTCTTCGTCGCTACCAATTACTTTCTTTTCACCTTCCTCAGAAGATTCAATGATATCAATCTTCCAGCCGGATAGTCGTGCCGCTAATCGGACATTCTGGCCATTCTTCCCAATAGCTAGTGATAATTTATCGGGCGAAACTTTAACGACTGCTTTATGCTCGGCTTCTTCTAAATCAATGGTCAGCACTTTAGCTGGCGCCAAAGAATTAGCAATGAATTTAGCCGGATCTTCATTATATTCAATAATATCTATTTTTTCTCCACCCAGCTCGCTAATAATTGTTTGGATACGGCTACCACGTTGGCCGACGCAAGAACCGACTGGATCAACGTTTTCCGCTTCCGTCCAAATCGCGACCTTCGAACGCGAGCCGGCCTCTCGAGCCACTCCTTTTATCTCTACTAAGCCATTAGCGATTTCCGGAATTTCTAAATAAAAAACTTTTTTCAAAATTTCTTCACTGCGACGAGATAAAATAATTTCCGGTCCCTTGTGGCCTTCGCGTACTTCTTTAATGAAAACTTTCAAACGGTCACCGGTATTATAACGCTCATTATAAATTTGTTCTTCGGCCGGGAGCAAACCAATCGCCTTGCCTAAATCAATAAAGACAAAGCGACCTTCACGCCGTTGGACAACGCCAGACACCACTTCCCTTTCTTTGCCTTTAAATTCACCAAAGACCATATCGCGTTCCATTTCTCGAAGTTTTTGAATAATAACCTGCTTAGCAGTTTGCGCGGCCATCCGGCCATAGCTGTCTGGGATTGGTAAATCCGTAACAATTTCTTCGCCAACTTTGGCTTCATGTTTTAAAATCATGGCCTCTTTTAATTGAATATCTGTTTTCGGATTGAATTTTTTCTTACCCTCGCCGCTTAATTCTTCTTCAACTACAAAAAATTCAGCCCGTGCCTCTTCTCTTTTAATTTCTTTAGGGTTGGGATTATAAAGATTCTGCAGCATTTCCGCTTCTTCCTGTTCTGGTAAATTTTCAACAACAGTTTTAACATCAAAAATTTCCGATTTACCGGTGCTGGGGTCAAATTTGACGCGAACATTTTGATTGCGCTCTCCGTAATCCTTGCGGTAGGCGGCGGCTAGAGCCAACTCAATCGCCGCGATCACGGACTGATAATCTAAATTTTTTTCTTCGCACAATTGTTTAATTGCTGCGCTTATTTCAGACATATTATTAGAACCTCGCCTGTAAACGGCGTGGTTTATTTACTTTAATTATTAACTATTAAGACAAAAAGCTAATTGTATTAAACAACTAGCTTTTCTATATACATAATACCATATTAATTATTTTTGTCAAAATCGCCAAGAGTCAAATAACTGCTTGCTCAATTAGAAAGATTTCTCGCGATAAGTGGTATAATCAACAGAATTATTGACTGCTTTGCTGGAAATAATAATCACAAATCTAGTAATCGCCCAGGACATTAAGATTATCAATAAGCCGATAATGGCACTCTTTAATAATGATAGCGCTTTCTTAGTTTGTTCTTCGTTGCCTGCTGAAGTCATATATTGAAAACCGGCGAAAATCGTCAAAGCTAAAAAGATAACCGTTAAAAACCCTAAAACAATATTAATAATTTTACCGATTAAACCGCGTAAATCGGTTTTCTGGTTGCCATAAACCTGCCCTAATTCTGTCATGCCGGTTTGACTATTAAAAAGAGTCTCATCAGCTTGAGCGGGGCTAAAACTAGGCGTTAAAGAAAAACTAGTCATTGCAAAAACACTTAAGAAAATAAGGGCTAAAAGGTGTTTTTTTGTAATTTTCATAGCTTCGATATTAACTATTAATAAATATGTTATAATTAAAGGATCATTTCTATTATACAAAATTAACCCTAAAAACACAAGAAAATGAGCTTATCTGCCCGAATTGCTCACAATACTCTAATTCAAATCGCTGGCAAAATAGTTTCTACTATTTTGGGTCTTTTTTCTTTGGCGCTAATCACCCGCTACCTCGGTCAAAACGGCTTCGGCGAGTACACAACTATTACTACTTTTCTAACATTTTTTGCGGTGATTGCTGATTTAGGCTTAACTCTAGTAACCGTGCAAATGATTAGCGGAAACCAAAACAATGAGAATAGAATTCTTAATAATCTCTTTAGTATTAGATTAATCTCGGCGCTTTTTTTTCTTGGACTAGCCCCACTTTTTGTTTATTTTTTCCCCTATTCCAAAGAGGTTAAATTAGGTGTTCTCATCACGGCGGTTGCTTTTATTTTCCCCGCCTTAAACCAGGTCCTGGTTGGCTTGTTTCAAAAAAAATTAAGCATGGATCGCGCTTCGCTGGCCGAAGTTTCTAGCCGCTTAGCTTTAATTTTTGGCCTTTTACTGGCTAAAAAATTAGGAGCGGGTTTAACTGGCGTTCTGTTGGCGACAATCGCTTCGGGCGCGGTTAGTTTCCTACTCCATTATTTACTGGCTTTAAAATTTGCCTTTATTAAACTAAGCTTTGATTTGTCTTTATGGCGCAAAATAATTTCTAAATCCTGGCCATTAGCGATAACCATCATTTTAAATTTAATCTATTTGCGCGCGGATATTTTAATTTTATCTCTTTTTGACGGCCTGAAAGAAGTCGGTTTATACGGCGCCGCTTATAAAATAATCGATGTCTTAACTACCCTGCCTTTTATCTTCGCCGGTTTAATTTTACCGATTTTAACTGGTGCTTGGCTTGAAAATAATCATGCTTTCTTTAAAAAAGTTTTACAAAAATCTTTTGATTTCATGGCCTTGCTTGTTATCCCATTAGTAATCGGGGCGCAATTCCTAGGCCAACCCGTCATGTTGTTTGTCGGCGGACGCGATTTCGTAGCTTCCGGGGTAATTTTAAAAGTTTTAATCTTCGCGGTCGCGGCCATCTTCTTGGGAACCATGTTTTCACATGCCGTCATTGCTCTTGATAAACAAAAAAAAATGATTGGTTTTTATATTTTTACTGGTCTCAGTTCTTTGCTGGCCTATTTTATTCTTATTCCTAAATTTTCTTATTTTGGCGCGGCCGGCGTAACGATCTATAGCGAGGTTTTAATTGCTATTTTTTCAGCCTATTGTGTTTATAAATATAGTCATTTTTTTCCGAGTCTAGTCGTAACTGGCCAAGCATTATTAGCCGGGTTCTTAATGAGCCTTTTCCTTTATCTATTCCCCGCCCAATACCAAAATACTCTCGGGGGAGTAATTTTAATTATTATTCTGGCTAGCTTAATTTACTTTATTAGTTTATACTTCCTGGGCGGCATTAGACCGGAAGACTTAGAATCAATTTTCAAACGCCGAAACAAAACCGGCGGACAAACCTATGACCCCTCAAATAATTTTTGAAGATAAAAACTATTTAATCATCAACAAACCAGCCGGTTTAGCTGTTCACGGCGGCGGCAATATCACTGAACCAACTCTAGCTGATTGGTTGCTTGCAAGTTATCCAAACATCAAAAAAATTGGCGACGACCCGGCTCGTCCCGGCATTGTTCACCGGCTTGATAAAGATGTCAGCGGTTTGCTGGCAGTGGCAAAAACCCAAATAGCTTTTAATAATTTAAAAGACCAGTTTAAAGAGCGAGAAATAAATAAAGAATACATCGCCTTGGTTTATGGTTCAGTCGCTAACGACGACGGCGAAATAAATTTTCCGATTAAGCGCTCCCAAGCTGGTTTTAAAATGGCGGCTCTCCCTCTTAAAACCGCTGACTTATTAACTCGACGTAATCCGAAAAGTCGCGATCAAGGTAATATTGAAGGTTTGTTTAAGTCTCGAGATGCGATTACCGAATTTAAAATTTTAAAAAAATTCATTAATTACACTCTGCTGCGAGTTAAGATTAAAACCGGCCGAACCCATCAAATTCGGGTTCATTTCTTCGCCTATGGCCATCCTTTAGTGGGCGATAACCTTTATTGCACCAAAAAAACCAAAGAAAAAAATAAAAAAATAAAGCTGGGCCGCGTCTTCTTGGTTGCTACTCATCTGTCTTTCCGGGATTTAGATGACGAAAAACGTGATTTCAAAATCGACCTCCCCTTAGAACTTAAAAATTGGTTGCCAAAATTTTAAAGATTTTGACTTTTTAACTAGTTTTTATTATAATAAAAGCAAATAAAAATAAGTAAAATAAAAAAAATTATGAAAAATCTTATTAAAAAATTGTTTTCTCGAGGGAACTTTACTCGAATTGTTCTCCCGATTTTATTGGTTATCGCGCTAGCCTTAATTGGTTACTTTTCTTTTAAAAATCCAATTAAGAATTTAGATGAGGGCCAGGCCAAAACCAGAACCGAAGAATTTATTAATAATTTCTTAATGCAAAATGGCAATAAAGCGATTGTCAAAGAGATTACTGAAGAATATGGATTATATAAATTAAAAGTTGATATTACCAGCAACGTCGTTGAATCTTATTTAACTAAAGACGGAAAACTGTTCTTCCCGCAAGCCTTGGACATTGATGTTGTTAGCGGTGCCAAAGAAACCACTCCGACTGCCGGGGATACTAATCCGACCGCTTCGACTGCGACTGTCACTAAAAAAAGTGATAAGCCAGTCGTTGAACTTTTTGTGATGAGTTATTGCCCCTACGGCACCCAAATTGAAAAAGGCATGCTCCCAGTTTTAGCAGCCTTAGGCAAGAAAATTGATTTCAAATTAAAATTCTGCAGTTATATCATGCACGGCGAAAAAGAAATCACTGAAAATCTTCTCCAATATTGTATTCAAAAAGACCAACCGGAGAAATTAAACGCTTATTTGGACTGTTTCTTGGCTGATGGCCAGTCCGCGGCTTGCTTGGATAAAGCGGGTATAAATAAAACGAAAACTGCTAGCTGTGTCGCCAGTACTGATGCTAAATATAAGGTGACCGATAATTACAAAAATAAAATTGGTTACCAGGGAAGTTACCCTGGCTTCGATGTTTATAAAGCTGATAATGATAAATATAGCGTTGGCGGTTCACCAACCTTGATAATTAATGGCGAAGAAATCCAAAGTAACCGCGATGCGGCGTCTCTCTTAAAGACTATTTGCAGCGCTTTTAATAATGCTCCGAAAGAATGCCAAACCTCTTTATCAAGCGCTTCTCCGGCGCCTGGTTTCGGCACTGGGACAACGGCTGGTTCAGCTGACGCTGGTTGCGGAAATTAATCTTCTTGAATAAATTACTCTACTCATTAAAAAAGCTGAGGCAAATGCTCAGCTTTTTTTTGATTTAATTATAAATTTAATTATTATTAAATTCTCCCGCGATATTTTTCCGCCGCTAGAATTCTTTTGATTGCTAAGAGATAGGCGGCCTGACGCCAGGTGATCTGCCGTTCATGTTCTTCATATTTATCATAAACTCTTTGCCAATTAAGCCTCATCTTTTTTTCTAGTAGTCCACGGAGATATTCTGGATCTAAAATTTGACCGGTTCGATTCTGTGCCCATTCAAAGTAACTGACAATTACTCCACCGGAGTTAGCGAGAATATCAGGCACGACAAGCTTTTTATTCTGCGCCAAAATTTTATCGGCCGCAAAATTAATTGGGCCATTAGCTAATTCAACAATATAGTCAGCTTTAATATTGTTGGCGTTAGCTTCTGTAATTTGATTTTCCAGCGCGGCTAAAACTAAAATATCAGTCGGCAGTTCCAATAGTTCGGCATTAGTTATTTTCTGGCCCTGAGACCAATTGCTAACTGCTTGACCACTATTTTTAAAAGTCGCCAAAGCACTAATATCTAAACCAGTTGCTTGATAAATTCCTCCCTGGCTATCAGAAACGGCGACAATCTGATAACCATCTTTAAATAATTTTTCAGCCATAAATAATCCGGCATTGCCGAAACCCTGAACAACGACTTTAATCTCTTTTTTATTAATTAATTTATTGGCTAATTCTTTGGTAATAATATAGCCTCCCTGGGCAGTTGAATCACTACGTAAAACAATCCCGCCTAATTCCACTGGCTTGCCTGTAATCATTCCGGGTTCATGATGACCAACTTTTTTTTCAAATTCATCAAGCATCCAAGACATAATTTGCCCATTCGTATAAACATCGGGTGCGGGAATATCTTTATCTTGCCCCAAATACTGATAAAAACTATCAATAAATTTCCGACTAATTTCTTCTAATTCTTTTTTATCACTCGCTTTCGGATTAAACTTAACGCCGCCCTTAGCACCGCCATAAGGGATATCAGCTAAAGAATTTTTTAAAGCCATCCAAAAAGCTAAAGATTTAACTTCATCTTCGGAAACATCGGGGTGAAATCTAATTCCCCCTTTGCCCGGACCGAGCGCTCGGTTATACACGATGCGCCAAGCCGGATACTTTTTTCCGTTAACTTCTAAATCCGCGTAATTAACCTGCACCGGTTCCAAAAGAACCTTCATCTCTTGATCGCTAATCCCGGCAATCATTTGGACTTCCTGGAGACGATTAAGATTATCATTAAAAATACTCATATATTTATATGTACTGAGACGGAAACGATTTAATTATTTAATTAAGGTTTCAATCTCATTCTTTAAACTTTCTTTATCCCTCAAACCAATAAATTCCCCAATAACTTTTCCGCCCTTAAATAATTTCATATTAGGAATACTTTGAATTTGATATTCACTGGCTAATTCTTGATTAGGACCGTCTTCTGTATTAACTTTAGCAACTTTTATTTTACCCTCCAGTTCCACGGCTAATTCATCTAGAATCGGCGCCATCATCTGGCAAGGCATACACCAGGTTGCCCAAAAATCAACTAAGACCGGCAAATCACTATTTAAGACTCCAGCGGCAAAATTATCTTTAGTCAGTTCTAAAACTTGAGACATAAATTTATTTTTAATTATTAATTATTTCTTTAAATATTTTTTCAATTTTATCTTTATCTTGGCTTTTCTTGTCCGATAAACAATGATTAAACTCTTCAGAAATTATTTTTTCCATTAATGAGCCCATGGCGGATTTAATCGCTTTTAACTGGATAATAAGAGAAAAGCAATCTCGCCTCGGATCAGCCAACATTTTTTTTGCTCCTTCTAATTGACCAATTATATTATTAAAACGTTGTTCGTTTGTTTTCATATATACTTATCTTATCATATACCCCCTGGGGGTGTCAAGAAGACAATTTTTAGGCTAGCTTTTAATTAAAAGCTAGCCCGAGGTTTATTATTTTCACTTTTACGATCACTCACCGCCCTTGTCGCCTTCTACCCAATTGTCCATCCAGGCTTGGTTATTATACAAGCATAATCCAGTCGAATGACCATTCATTTTATCGGCCGAACGAAAAATGATTTTTCCTTGTTCCACTCGAACACAAACTTCTTTTCCGTTTGGATAATAGCCGGTTTTGAAAAAAATCTTTGGGATTTCTTGTTTAAGCAGAAGTAAACAAACTAATAGCTCCACAGTTAAATTAATATCCAAGCGATAAAAATCATTAGGCCAGTTTTCTTTTTCCGCGGCTGGCGAAAGATTGACCAACTCATTTTTAAGGCTAAGATAATAATAGCCAGGGGAAGAAACCCGATCTAAAAGATCATTGGTTTTTGTCTTCGGCAAAATAATCAAATCAGAATATTTCTGAGCCATCTTTCTGATTGACAGACCGTTGAGCCGAGCGGTAAAAAAATTAAACCGAAAATCTTTTAAAATTACTGATTTCGCCTCCGAATGGTTGGCAATTTTTTCGGAGACGACTAGCTCTTCTCCCCAAATCGTTAAATTATCAGCTAAAGAAATCCGGGTCTTAGGTGTAATGAGCCTGACTGTTTTATTTACTAGACTATTACTCTGACCATTTTTCTTTTGGAGCTTGCGCTCTCTTTTATTCACTCGGTTTTCCTTGTTTTTTAAAAAGGAAATAAGCGAGTTTTCATCAATAATTTCTTTTTCAATAGCTTCCTCCAATCTTTTACGAGTTGCTAATGATATTTTTTCAGAAAAATTGATGTCTGTCTCCGGAACGGTTTTCATTTCGTTCATGGCGGTTAGTTTTTTGTTAAATGACGATTATTCTTTATTTTTTAAAATATACCAATAATTATATTTATCTCTAATCAGACTCTTGATTCGCAGATTAGCTAGGCGCGCTAATTTTTTCAACTCTTTTTTTGTAAAAGCATGGTAATAGCGCTCACTAAGTTCTCGCCCCTGATTATTTTTCCAGGGGAACAAGAGATCATTAAAATCCAATTGATTCCTTCCAGTAATTTTAAGCCAATAATTCTTAAAAAGCAAGGGACGGTATCTCTTGTTTCTCCACAAATTCCAAACACTAATTATTAATTGCCCCTCGCTAGCTAACTTAGCCTTTAATTGTTCTAGGGCTTGCTGGCGCAACTCTTTACTAGGGATATGTTGGAGAACTGCTAAACAAAAAATATAATCAAAATTATTTCCTGGGGTTTGCTTAAGATTTAAAATATCGCCGCCGATGAATTTTTTATCAGGATAATTATTCCGAGCGATTTTAACCAGCGCTTCACTGTTATCAATTCCCAAGTAGTCTATTTTTTTACCATTTAAAGCTTCTAACAAGCGGCCATTCCCGCAACCAACGTCTAACAAACGACTATTTGCAGGAATATCGGCGACTAATTCCCGCATCTTCGGCCAAATCTCTTTTTTTCTGGTCAAATCAAAATCAACAGCAATCTCTTCATAGTTTTCTTTTACAATCGCTAATAATTGCTTAATTATCTTTTGTTCCATATTAATAACTTAGATATTCTTTAGTGCGATAATCTACCTGATTTTTATCTTTTACTTTATTAACACGCAAACAATTATCACATTTCCCGCAAGCCTGCGCTTTAGCTTCACCAAAATAATTCAAGATGTAGGTTTGGCGGCAATCAAGGCTATAAACATAATTTTCCATCTCAGCTAATTTCTCATAAGCTCGGTCGGCCTTAGCTTTGAGCGCTTTAAAATCAAGATTTAAATCTTCTGGTTCGACTACTTTTAAAATTTTTATTTCTGTTCCGCGAAAGGGCGGCCGGTAGTGAACAAGATCTTTTTCCGCCAACTTTTTTATTGTCCGGAGTAAAGAATCTTTTTTAACTTTTAAAACAATCGCCACTTCTTCGGGGGAAAATTCCCAACCGCTGGCCAGATCGCGATGATACTTTTCTCCTAGTTTACTGACAATTTCTAGTTGGCTCTTGGCACGAGTGCCTAAAGATTTTAAAATTTCCGGCCAATCTTTTTTGAATTTTAAATAAGAGCTAGAATTCTTTTCATTGGGTCGAGTAATATAATTTTCTTTTTCTAAAATCTTTAAAGCTGTCCCAATGGCCATTTCCGGGACAGTGTCTGATAAATTCTGAGCAATCTCCGCATAAGTAATTAAGATCGAAGCCTGCGGCTCAATTTCTAAACCAGCGCGACGTAATAAAAAATCATAAATTTCAATAATAATTTTCGGATCAGGATTATCACCCTTGATAAAAAATTCTCTTAAATAACGATCCTGCTTGTTATAAAATAATAAACAAAAACTAGGTTTCCCATCTCGCCCCGCGCGGCCGGCTTCCTGATAATAAGCTTCGATTGTTCCCGGTAAGTCATGGTGGATAACAAAACGTAAATCTTTCTTATTTATGCCCAGGCCAAAAGCATTAGTAGCCACAACGACTCGCGCCTCGCCCCTCATAAATTGCTCTTGTACCCAATCGCGACTACTGGCGTCCATACCCGCATGATAAACAACTGCCTTAACATAATTATCCATTAAAACCTCAACCAACTCATCGGCTTTCGCTCGAGTACCAACATAAACTATTCCTGAACCAATCTCTGGATTAGTAGTTAATAAATTAACAATATTTTCAATCTTTTGACCGTTCGCCGAAGGCACAACCGCTAACTGCAGGTTAGGACGAGCGAACCCGGTAATTACTAATTCTGCTTCGGTTAAATTTAATTGCTTAACAATATCATCTCGAACTTCTGGAGTGGCGGTCGCTGTTAACGCAACTACCGGCGGTGAACCAACTAATTTGATCGCCTCTTTGAGACGTAAATAGCTCGGACGGAAATCATGCCCCCACTGACTAATACAATGCGCTTCATCAATTGCAAATAAGCTGACTTTAATATCTTTTAATTCCGTAACAAAAATTTGATTATAGAATCTTTCCGGGGCAATATAAACGATTTTATAAAAACCTTGTTGGATCTTTTCTAAACGTTTATTTGCTTCGGCCGGCGTCAAAGCGGAATTAATAAAGGTAGCCGGAATACCAATTTTATCTAAAGAATCAACCTGATCTTTCATCAGGGCGATTAAAGGAGAAATGACGATTGTCACCCCTTCTAAAATCAAGGCGGGTAATTGAAAAATTAGAGACTTGCCGCCGCCAGTCGGTAGAACGACGACAGTATTTTTCTTTTGCAAAAGATTATCAATCGCTGCCTCTTGCCCAGGCAAAAAAGATTCATAACCGAAATGAATCTTTAAGAGCTCCTGTAATTGTTGTTTCTTTTTAGCAAACATTGACTTATATTTATAAACATGGTATATTAGTTTGAAACTTTAAACCCTGTTCTTATGAAAAAAATGGAAAGAATGTTGATAAGAGGATTCTCAGTCTTAGCCGCTTTGGCCGCGCTCTATTTTTGCAGCAGTGGAACAATCATAATCTCAATGAAACTTTTTCGCTGGTCATTCAACATAAAATGGCTGGATAAAATGCTCACTGAGACCGACGGTTTAAGCGCTTTGGTCTTTGTAATTATCGGCTTTTTATTTGCCGTCATTTCTTTCGGCGCCTTTGTTTTAAGCCTCAAAGGAAAAACTAAATAAAAACCGTGTCACCGTGTCGTGGTCGTCCTTCTGGGGCGACCTTTTTATTTTCTCTTCTTAAAAATCTCTAAAGCATTTTTAAATAAGTAGGCAATCGTCATCGGGCCGATACCGCCCGGAACCGGCGTAATATACTCCGCCTTATCTTTAACATCCTCATAATCAACATCGCCCAGAACTTTGCCGTCAACTTTGCTAATACCAATATCGATAATCACGGCCTTATCTTTAATCATTTCTTTTTTAACGAAATGCGGTTTACCTAAGGCTGTAACTAGAAGGTCGGCTTGTTCCGGTTCTTCTTTTAAAACGACTCGCAACCCATTTTCTTCCAAAATTTTCTTAACGCTCAACCCAAAAATATCAGAATTGTGCAGGACACAAGCGGTTTTATTTTTAAAATCAAATTTTATTTCTTCCAGGCAGGCTAAAATGGAAGCTAGCACTGGCGACATTATATAATCAGGATGTCTTTCGTGGAAACCATCGACATCTTTATTCGGATCAAGCGCGGCGATTATTTTGTCCGTGTTAAATTGCGGCGGCAAAGGCAGTTGTATTAAAATACCGTCAATTAATTTATCTTCATTTAAAAAGTTAATTACTTTAAGCAGCTCCGCTTCACTCACATCTTTATCTAACTCATATAAGTGTGTATCGACACCCACTTTTTTAGCTTCCTGCTCCTTAAGGGAAACATATAATTTAGAATCTTCTCTTTCGCCCACTAAAATAATGGCCAAGTTCGGTCTTGGTCCATTAAATTCATAAATTTGTCTGGCGATTTCATCCTTAATCCTTTCGGCAATCGCTCGCCCATCTATTTTTTGTACCATATAAATTGTTCAAAAATCATTTCCTGAAAATTACTTAGTCGGGATAGGAAATTTATCACAAAGTTCCTTTACTTTTTGTTTTAACTCGCTTAGTTTTTCTTCATTCTCCTTGTTTTGTAAAGCCAAATCAATAAATTCCACGATTAATTTCATCTCTTCTTCTTTTAAACCACGGGTGGTTACCGCCGGCGTACCTAAGCGGATGCCGGAGGGATTCATCGGTGGGTTCGGGTCATTCGGAATAGTCGAGCGAGAAATAGACACGCCGATTTTCTCTAAAATTTTCTCTGCTTCTTTACCGACCGACCCTTTATTAGTTAAATCAATCACCATTAAATGATTATCCGTTCCGCCGGAAATAATTTTATAACCACGGTTAATAAATTCGGCGGCCATGGCCTGGGCATTTTTAATTACTTGTTTAGAATATTCTATAAACTCCGGTTTTAAAGCTTCGCCGAAAGCAACCGCTTTAGCCGCCGTAATATGGTCATGCGGTCCGCCCTGCATGCCCGGAAAAACCGCACTATTAACCTGCTTCGCAAATTTTTCCTTGCACATGATGATTGCCCCGCGCGGTCCGCGCAGAGTTTTATGCGTCGTTGTGGAGACAACATCAAAAATTGGCACCGGATTTTTTAACTGCTTAGTCGCAATCAGTCCAGCGATGTGGGCGATATCCGCAAAAGTATAGGCGCCGATTTCATCGGCGATATCTTTAAATTTCTGCCAATCTATTTCTCGTGAATAAGCGGAAAAGCCGGCCACAATCATTTTTGGTTTTTCTCTGAGCGCCACTTCTCGCACTTCCTCCATATCAATCACACCCGTTTCCGGATTACAACCGTATTGTACAAAATTATATAGACGTCCCGAAAAATTTACGCTATGCCCATGTGATAAATGACCACCGTGATCTAATTTTAAGCCTAAAACTTTATCGCCCGGATTTAAGAAGGCCATGTAAACCGCGGCGTTAGCTGGTGAGCCAGATAAAGGTTGAACATTAACATGTTCAGCGTCAAATAATTTCTTAGCCCGTTCAATCGCCAAATTTTCAATATCATCGATATTATAATTACCACCATAATAACGCTTGCCACTATAACCTTCACTGTATTTATTGGTCAGTACCGTCGCCATGGCTTCTAAGACGGCCGGACTAACATAATTTTCCGAAGCAATAAGTTCCAGCTCTTCATTTTGCCGCTTTTCCTCCTTCTCAATTATCTCCCAAACGGCTGGATCCTGTTGTTTTAAGTGATCGTATTTCATTTTTTTATAATTATTTACTATTTTTATCTTAGTCTAGAGAGACCCTTTTGTCAAAAGACTATTTTAATATTTTTACCATATAATTATCCTCTAATTTATAGCCCCGTTTCTGATAATACCCTCTTACTCCCACTCCGGAAATAACGGCTATTTTATTAGCTCTCTTTTTCTTGGCCAAGGCTTCAGCTTGTGCTAAAAGTTTTTTTCCCAATCCACTGTGCTGAACTTTTTTTTGATTACCGATAGAAACTAATTTACCGTAAACATGAAGCTCGCGAATTAAAGCTGGAGCAATCCTATTTCCAGTATCAATTCGCAAACGACAAAAACCATACAAAGTTTTACTGTCTCGGCTAGCAGCGCTTAAAAAATATTCTGTACCGCCAGAAGCTGAATATTTGTTAATATTTATCTTAGCTCGACCAATTTTTCCATCCTTCACTTCTCGGCAACGGATACAATTGCATTTCACACCACGCGTCTGCATAATTTGTCGTAAATTCGTAATTTTATTGCCCGCGACAATTGACTCTTCCGGGATGTCCCGAATTAAACGGATAATACGAACATAGGGCGGGACTAATGCCTTGCAATCAATAATTAATTTCTGTAAGACTTCATCTGAATACGGTTTATATTTTCCAGCTCGATACCATTTGTACAATAAACTGCCCTTAGTCACGACCGTCGGATAAAATTTTATTTGATCCGGTTGAAATCTTTCATCCGTGAATAACTTTTTGAATAATTCTAAATCTTTTTTCGGCGTCGCACCGGGGAGAGCCGGCATCAGATGATAAGTAACCTTAAAACCGAATTGTTTTAATAGTTTTGTCGCGACTGCAATTTCTTTGACGCCATGGCCGCGTTTATTCAATTCTAAAATCTTATCATCCACGGCCTGCACGCCAATTTCTACCCGCGTACAACCCAAAATTCTCATCTCCGCCAACTCTTCTTCGTTAATATAATCAGGTCGGGTTTCTAAAGTTAGACCAATAATGTTATATTTAGCCGTTTCGTTTTTCTTCTGTTCTCTGATGAGTAATTTCTGCAATTCTTTTAACTTAAGTCTTTGCGGATATAAATTTTTCAAATTTAATTTCTTTTTCTGATAATCATTGGCCGCTTTGAAACAATTTAAAATATACCAATACTTGTATTTCTTAGGTAGATAACTCCAGGTGCCGCCAATCACAATGATTTCGATTTTAGTCGGCTCATGGCCATTATTTTCTAAAGCGCGCAAACGCAAAGCCACTTGTTTGTAGGGATTGTAGTGGCAGCGAATTGCGCGCATCACTGCCGGTTCATTAGATAAATAGCTCGCCGGGACATCCTTCTCGTGCGGGCAATAGGCACATTCCCCCGGACAAGGATACGATTTAGTTAAAACAGCAACTGGAGCAATCCCCGATAAAGTTCTGATAGATCGTTTACGTAAGATACTTTCTAAACTTAAATTTTGCGCAATTTTTTTCTGAGCTAGTAAAAATCGATATTTTTTTAAAATGTCCGAATTTAAAATTGCCGCCAACTTATATTTTTTACAAATTAAACGCTTGCGTGCTTCTAAATCAGCGCGGCTCTTTATTCTTTTAGTATTTCGTTGCAACAAGTCATTTATTGCTTCCTCCATAAGTTTCCTGATATAATTAAGCTATCATTCACTTAAGAATATAACATTTTTTAAAAATTAACAAGGCATCTATGAAGACTAAAATTATTAAAATTTTGCTATTATTAGCCTTAATTATTCTACCAATCGGCGCGGCTAAGGCTTTGGACACTAAAACCGGCAACTCTATCTATATTTCTAAAGACGAAATTGTCAGCAGTAACTTTTACGCGGCCGGTAATACAATTACTATTGATGGCACTATCAGTGGTGATTTAATTGTCGCCGCGCAAACAATTAATGTTAATGGCCGAGTCGAAGGAGATATTATTGCTGTTGGACAGAATATCAACATTAATGGTGCGGTTGGCGGTAATGTACGAATCGCCGGCAATTCTCTCTCTTTAAATGGTTTAGTGACTCGCAATGTTAATGCTTTCGGCGCCAATATTATTTTAGGAAACAATTCTAAGATTGGTTGGGACTTATATGCGGCCGGCGCTAACTTAGAAATACGCGGCATCATTGATGGTAGTTTAACGGGTTATACTAGCCAAGCATTAATCTCTGGTAAAATCGGAAAAGACGCTAATTTAAAATTATCGGGGAATAGTCTTAACCAAGGCTTAATCATTTCTTCAGGAGCAATCATCAACGGCGATCTTAATTATACTTCTAAAAACACAGCAAAAATTTCCGAGCAAGCTAATATTTCTGGCCAAGTTAAACAAAATATTCCTGAAGTAGCCACTAATAATTGGTTCGCGGCTTGGGCCTGGGCTAAATTATTCGCTATTTTTTCAGCCCTAGTCGTTGGGTTAGTTTTAGTTTTTCTACTTAAAAAAGTTACTCCTAAAATTTTAGAAAAAATCGAAGAAAAGCCTTTAAAAATATTCCTCCCCGGTCTGATTTTAATGTTTATTCTTCCGCCGATTGCCCTAGTTCTCTTTTGTACTTTGATCGGCATTCCCCTTGCTTTAATTATTACTGTTTGGTGGTTGGTGGCTATCTACCTGGCTAAAATATTGACCGCCATTCTGGTCGGAAAACTAATCTTTAAACAGATATTTAAGAAAGATAATTTACATCTAGCTTGGGCAATGATTTTAGGAATTTTTATCTGTTGGTTATTATTCGCGATTCCCTTTATCGGTTGGATTTTGAGCTTAGTCGCTGTTTGGCTCGGCTTAGGAGGAATTTATACTTATGTTACTCAACAACTCCGAAATATCTAAGCTTAATTTATGAAAGAACTTCTTACCAAAGCTCAGGCCGGTTTCGCTACTTTAAAAGTCAACCCCCTATATATTAAAAACGCTCTTACTTTTTTAGAGGCTTGGCTGACGAAAGATGAATTTAATGATTACCTACCTCAAATAAAACACTTAATCGCCAATCGTTATTGGGATTACTTATTAGATTCTTTCTACCAAGTAATCCCTTTTGGTACTGGCGGCCGACGCGGCGAGGTTGGCGTTGGACCAAATAGAATAAATCCTTGGACTATTCGCGCTTCCGCTCAAGGGCACTCACAATACTTAATTAATAAATATGGTGCTGAAGCAAAAACTCGGGGCGTCGTTTTTGCTTATGATGTTAGAGAATTTACTGGTAATAAATATTTAAATGAAGAGCTAGCCAGCCCGATCAAGAATCTAACTAGCCGGGATTTAGCGCTTGCCGCCGCCAAAGTTTATGCTGCCAATGGAATTATTGTTCATCTTTTTAATAATATCCGAACGACCCCAGAACTTTCTTTCGCGATTAGACGTCGACAAGCTATTGCTGGAGCGATGTTTTCCGCCTCTCATAATCCACCTGACCATAACGGCAAAAAAATTTATGATGAATATGGCGGTCAATTAGTTCCCCCTAATGATGAATGGCTTGTTGATGAGGTCACTAAGCGAGTCACGGAAATAAAAGAAATTCCTTATGATGCCGCGATTAGCAATGGCCTGATTAAAATACTTGATTCACAGCTTGATTGGGAATATATCAAAACAGCGAGTAGCCTTTCTTTGTCCTCCGCCCGAGACATTAAACTTGTTTACACGCCGTTGCATGGTTGCGGGCTTACTTCAGTTTATGAATCTTTAAAATTTCTTAATTTCCAGGTTCTCATCGACCCCAAAACCAGTCAGCCGAGCGGTCGTTTTGAAAATATTACTTTTAATATCCCCAACCCGGAAGTTGTCCAATCTTTTGATACCAGCTTAGAATTCGCCAAGAAAAATAAAGCCGATATTATTTTGAGCAGCGACCCGGATGCTGATCGGGTTGGCATAATGGTTAATCATCATGACGAGTGGATATTTTTAAATGGGAATGAAATTGCCTCCATTTTAGCTCAATACGTGATTAGTAAAAAAGCTAAGCCAGGAGATGATAAAAAAACTATTATTAAAACTACCGTGACAACCAACCTCCTAAAGAAGATCTGCGAAAAAAATAGGATTACTCTTAATGGTGAACTTTTAATCGGTTTTAAATATATTGCGGCGGCCATGAATGATTTAGAAAATAAAGGCGAACTTGAAAACTTCTTGTTTGGTTGCGAGGAAAGCCACGGCTATTTATCTGGTAGTTATTCGCGTGATAAAGACGCCGTCACGGCGGCTATCTGGTTAGCTGAACTAGCGGCGGAACTTAAAAAAGAAAAGCAAACTCTCATTGACTATTTAGAAAAAATTTATTTAAAATATGGCTATTTTAAAAATTATCTTACGGAAATCAGACTGCTCGGCGCCGCCGGGAAAGAAAAGATCGATCAGCTTCAATCATCGTTAAGAAAAACTCCGCCGACTAGTTTTGGAAAGCATAAAATTAAAAAATTTGAAGACTGCCTTTTAAGAGTTCCTTTAGTTTCCGAGACTGATAAATCCTCTAAAGACATGTTAATTTTTTATCTCGAAAACACTGCTAATACCGACAGTCTAAAAGTAACAATTAGACCTTCGGGGACCGAACCAAAGATTAAAATATATTTTGAAATTGGCACCGCGCCGCTCGCCCCGGAAAAATTAACCGCAACCAAAGGATTCATCGCGTCAATAACCCGGGATTTAGAAAAAGCGGTCATGTTAACTTGTTATAAAATGATTGGCGTGGACTTTCCTGAAAGAGGCTTTTTACTTTTCTGGCAATTACCACTTGACGACAAACTTAAATATTTTACAATTGAGCCGGAAATTGAAAAATTGAAGGACATCCCCGATCAAAAAAAACGAGAAGAAGAACTGTTTAAATTACTTTCTTTCTTAGGATCAAACCCATTAGAAAAAATCGCCGCCGCCTTTACCGCCAAATATAAAGTTTCCCCGGCCGAATATTTAGACATTAAATAACTATGAAAAGCTTTACTGAATATTACGAAATTGCCAAAGAGGCGGCCGAGCGCGCCAGTGTTTTTTTGCGGGCGAGCTATGGCCCGGTTAAAGAAATGACCATAAAAGAAGGGACCCATTATAGTATTAACGATGATATTCTCAGTAATAAAATATATGAAGATTTTTTGCGAGAAAAAACTCCGGAAGTCGCTATCTATACTGAAGAGGGGGAAAGGAATCTAAATTCGGATCTGGTTTGGATTATTGATCCGATTGATGGAACTTCTAACTATCGTGTCGGTATTCCTTTATTCGTCACCCAAATTTGTTTGCTTTATAAAGGTGAACCAGTCGTCGCTGTTATCCAGGCGCCTGCTTTAAACTGGCTTTTTACGGCGCAAAAAAACAAAGGTGCTTACTTAAACGATCAAAAAATAAATGTTTCTAATGTTTCTAGTCTAAATATGGCGATGCTGGGTTATAACAAAAGTTTAAGGAACCAGGAGATGAGTGAATATATTAATAAACTAATCCCTCTAACCAGGACGATTCGCGATTTTGGTGTAACTGGCATAGATTTATCTTTTACGGCTTCCGGCAAATTAGACTTAGTCATGAACGCTAACAGCGCACTCTATGATTATGCTCCCGGAGTCTTGCTTATCCGTGAAGCGGGCGGAATAGTAACTAATTTTGCCGGAGATAACTGGAAAATAACTGACAAAACCTTAATCGCCGCCAATAAGAATTTGCTCGCCGCCGCTCTAGAAATTATAAAAAAATAATTTAAAAATATTCTCTTAAAAAGACCCCGTCTCAAACAGGGTCTTTTTATTTAAATTATTTATAGCTTTTTTTGTTCTCCTTTTTATTCCACCGTCACCGCCTTGGCTAAATTACGCGGCTTATCAACATCTAAACCCTTACTATCGGCAATATGATAAGCCAATAATTGCAGGGGAATAACATTAATAATCGGCGCTAATAGTTTATTGGCGACCGGCACCTTAATCAAATGGTCGGCTAACTTAGCGATGTGGCTATAGTCCTGATCAACAATAGCAATAATCTTTCCGCCGCGCGCTTTAATTTCCTGCATGTTGCTAATTATCTTATCGGATAAATCGTTTTTGGTGGCGATAAAAACCACCGGCATTTTTTCATCAACCAAAGCAATCGGTCCGTGCTTAATTTCAGCGGCGGGATAACCCTCGGCATGGATATAAGAAATCTCTTTTAATTTTAGAGCGCCTTCTAAAGCGACGGGAAAATTCAAGCCCCGGCCTAAATATAAAAAGTTAGTCGTATCTTTAAACTTTTTGGCTAATTTTTTCAAACTGGCGTCAACTTTTAAAGTTTGTTCAACTAATTGCGGCAACTTCAGCAAATCCGCTAATAATTTCTGATCTAATTTTTCTTTCTTTTGTTGTTTAAAAAATAAAGCAAATAATAATAACGCCGTGACCTGAGAAGTAAAGGCTTTGGTGCTGGCGACGCCGATTTCCGGGCCGGCGTGCAGATAAATTCCCGAATCAACCTCGCGAGTAATTGTTGAACCAACCACGTTAACGATTCCCAAGGTGCCCGCGCCTTTCTTTTTCGCTTCTCTTAAAGCCGCTAAAGTATCAGCTGTTTCGCCGGACTGAGAAATAACGATTAATAAATTTCGTTTATTAACTAGGGGGTTGCGGTAACGGAATTCTGAAGCATAATCAACTTCTACCGGTAAGCCGGCCACCTCTTCAATTAAATACTTGCCGATTAAGGCGGAATGCCAACTCGTGCCGCAAGCGACGATATTAATTTTATCAATTTCTTTTAAATTATTTTTAAGGGTTAGCTTAATTTGGCTGTTTTTAACCCGACCGCTTAAAACATTAGCCAGACTTTGCGGTTGCTCAAAAATTTCTTTAAGCATGAAATGTTTAAATCCCTTTTTCTCAATCGCTTGCGCGCTTAATTTAACTTCTTCAACCTTCGGGTTGCTGGTTTTTCCGACTAAATTCTTTATTCGGCAACCTTGTTTATCAATGACCGCCAAATCATTATCTTTTAGATAGATTACTTTTTTTGTGTATTTTAAAAGCGCCGGAATATCAGAAGCGACAAAAGTTTCTTTTTTCCCTAGGCCGATAATTAGCGGCGAACTTTTCCGAGCGGCGACTAATTTATTCTCTTTAATGCTTAGGGCGACTAAGCCGTAAGAACCCTCAACTAAGGCGAGGGCGGCGGCCACGGCTTTTTCTAAATTACCCTGATAAAACTTTTCAACCAAGTGCGCTAAAACCTCGGAGTCGGTTTCGGAACTAAATTTATGACCCTCTTTTATTAAAACTTTTTTAAGCGACTGATAATTTTCAATAATGCCGTTATGAACAACGGCGATTTCTCGCTGACAAGAAAAATGCGGGTGAGCGTTCATTTCGCTCGGCGCGCCGTGCGTCGCCCAGCGCGTATGCGCAATACCAACCAATCCATTAATTTTCTGTGCTTCAACTGATTTAGCTAAGCCAATCACTGGTCCGACTTTCTTATCAATTATAAAGTCTCCCTTTTCTAAAATACAAATACCGGCGCTGTCATAGCCCCGGTATTCTAATTTTTTCAAACCATCAATTAAAATCTGTTTAGCTGGCTGATTACCTAAATAACCGATAATGCCACACATAGTTTATTTATTTCCTTTCTACTTCAATCGTACACTTACTTATTAAAGCCGCCAAAGCGCCAACCGCCGCTAAAACTGGTGCAAAAAAAGCTCCTACGACCGCGAAAGTTACCGGGATTTCTAGCATCACCTTGCCTTTTTCGTCTTTAATAATAATTCGACGGATATTTCCCTCCTTGATCAGTTCTTTAACTCTCTTGACCAATTCATGGCCGTAGACTTTAAATTGTTCTTTAGAAAATTCTTCTTTCTTTTTTGCCATAAAATTAATTATTAATTTAGTTATTTATTTCTCTATTATATCTCTTTTATAAAAATTGGGGAACAGTTAGTTAGCCTTATTTTTTCCGATGACGATTCTGATAAATTTGTTTGGATTTTCTGGTCACTGCTAAAATCGTTAAAACGGCGACATAAGAAGAAATTACCGCTCCTGGGATTTGATAATTATTTACCCAAAAAAAGTCCAAAATAATCAACAAAAAAATAATTATTGACCAAATAACCACAAAAATCTCTCCCGGATGTTGGCTGCTATGCCGATCATACCAACGTTCAAATTCCTTATTACTAACATAAATAGCTAAAGCACTAATATAAATTGTCGCCAAGATGTTTAGTATCCCCAAACAGGAATTATTGGTTGCAAAATCGTAAATAATAAAAAAGAAAAACAAAATTGACCAAAAATTAATTAGATAACGCCAAAATTTAAAATCGTTGATTTTCAAATCTTTACTCATAAAATTAGTTAAGCGAAAATTTTTCATAATAAATTTTTCTCGACTTAATTGCTTGTTTTTTTAAAACCATTTTAATATTTTTAATCATTAAGGGCGGTCCGCAAAGATAAAAATCATAATCAGCAAACCCCGGCAAAATTCTCTTTAGTTTTTCTTCATCGAAACGTCCTTTTTCGCCAGGCCAGTTTTCGACTTGGCTCAAAATATAAATTATTTTTAATCTGGCGGAAAAATTATTTTGCAAACTATCAAGTTCAGACCGCAAAACCAAGTCTGTTTCTTTAGCAACGGCATAAAATAAAACTATTTCTTGATTAGTTTTATTTTTAAGACTATCTTCAACTAAAGCTCTAAGCGGCGTAATCCCGATCCCACCGGCGATTAAAGCTATTTTTTTATTTTCCGTTCTTTGTTTAGTAAAAATACCGTGCGGCCCATCGATTAAAATAAAAGTGCCTGATTTTAATTTATTTTTTAACGAACCCGTAAAGTCGCCGAGGTTTTTAATGGTAATTCGCAAAGATTGACCGTTAAAAGCGCTAGAGAAAGAAAAAGGATGAGCCTCAAAAAATAAGTTTTTACCTAAAAAACGGAAAATAGCAAATTGCCCGCCCTGAAATTTAAATTTCTCTAAATTTTGTCCTTTAATATAAATTGATATAACTTGATCACTTTCATTTTCGATCTTCTCAACTTGGAAACGATGCTGATAAAAAAAATAAAGCGGTTTTAAAAAACGAAAATAAATTAAAGGAATAACGGCTAAAACATAAAGTAAATACCAATAAGCAGCAAAGAACAAATTTTGTAAATCCGAGCCTAATTCTAACTGATGACCGAAAGACCAAATAATCGCCAAATAAGTGAGTAAATGAATAAGATACCAAATCTCATATTTCAATTTCTTTTGGATTGCTCCGATAGAAATGATAATCACGATCAAAAAAACTCCAACCGCTAAATAAGCCGGCGCCAAATCATCCCAACTAAACAAAAAATCAAGAATCTGCTGCAAAAAACTTACCTGATTGATTTGACTATGGCCAATTGCTAAAAATAAGGGGTGTAAAAAAATAAAAAGCCAAGCTAATAAACCATTGAAATGATGCCAAATAGCTAAACGATCAAATCCAAAACTTTGTTCTAAAAATTTTATCCGGCCGATCAAAACTAATTGCCAGAGAATGAAATAAACCGCTAATAATCCACAAATTCTCCCCAGAGAAACAAAAAAACCGGCCTGACTATTTAATAATAGATCGCCCGATTGGCCAAACCAAAAGTATAAAATAATACTAAGGTTAACAAAAAAAACTAAATAAAAGACTATCTTCTTCATAATTAAATTATAGCAAAAATAGCCAAATTTGATAGAGTCTTGCAAAAAATCAAAAAATATGTTATGATTTAATTTCTTTGAAAGTCTAAAAGAATATTCAATCGTTATTTTTCAAAGAAAATTAATCAAACGAACATTCACAAAAAAATAATATCAAATGGAAAATCTAATAAACACCTTAAAGGCGATTCACGAACAATCCTCCGGTGGAGTTTTAGTTGTAAAAGAAACTGGCGATATTATCTACTGCAATAAAGAGATAAGCCGACTTGTTAATCTGCCGACAGAGATGATTTTGGGTAAAAATTTTTACTCAGAAATACCTAATCTGGCCGCTCGCGCCAAAAGCAACCGAGAAATTAATGAAAATTCTTTAAAAGCTTTTATTGATTCTCTAATAAATACTGGACCAATAAAAGATGAAGCTAAAATCATAATTAAAGAACAAGAATTCTTTATTGAACATCACTCACACGCCTTTTATTACAATGGGCACTACTATGCTTTTATGTTTGTTTTAGATACGACCGAAAAGCACATAAACGAGGTAGCGCGAGACACTTCAGAGAAAATTATGAATCATGATATCCGCGCGCTAATGAACCCTATCATTGGGTTTTCTCAGTTAATCCTTGATGAAATCGAAGCTTATGAAAATGATTCTGAAAACGCTAGTGATTCTGATAACGCTACCGTTTCAGTTTCTGACCTCCTAAAAAACATGAAAAACTTTTCTCAAATTATCTATAATGCTGGCAACAACGTTCTGACAATTATAGACAACCAGTCTTTAGTCGCTAATATACAGAAGGGGCAGTATCGGCCAAATAGAACAAGATGCAACTTCCTTACGCTATTAAAAAAAGATGTTTTAATGTCAATTAAACATCAAGGCGTAGAAATCCGAACGGATTACTTCGGAAACTTTAATTTATTAACTAATTTAGAAATTGACTCCCGTGTCATTAAATTCATGTTAATAAATTTGATTAAAAACGCCTGCGAAGCCTGCGAGAAAGCCAAAGGTAAAACTATTTCTCTCCTAATTTATACCAGCGAAAGCGAGTTGAAAATCGTTATAAAAAACCCCGGAGCAATCCCCCGGGAAATCAGAGAGAAATTCATGACAGAAGGTGCTACTTTTGGTAAACGCGATGGCACCGGTTTGGGCGCTTTCAGCGCCAAGCTGATTGCCGAAGCCAATGGGGGTAAGATCTCGTTTGAAACTTCAGACGAAGAAAACACCACGGCGATTACCGTCACGCTACCACTTTAACTTTTGTACTTTAATGTTTTCATCACTCTAACGGGGCCGATTCTCTAAGTAATCGGCTCTTTTTTTATACAAAAAACGAGCCCTTAAACTCGTTTTTTCTTATTAGGGTGCCTACTGGGAATCGAACCCAGAATAACAGGACCACAACCTGCTGTGTTACCACTACACCATAGGCACCATGCGCTGATTTTAATAAACCAGTAAACGTACGCCCGGGGGGAGTCGAACCCTCATCTAGAGCTTAGAAGGCTCCCGTTCTATCCGTTGAACTACGGGCGCAAAATATAATTTTGCTTAATTATTGTCTTATATTAATAGAAATATTAATTCCTGTCAATCTAGCCAAAAATTATCTTACCCTTGTCTCTGTCTTATCGCTTCGTAAAGAATTATGGCGGCGGAAACTGAAACATTCAGGGAGTCAATCCCCTTTTGCATTGGGATTCTAATAACTTCGTCGACCGATTTTATCCATTCTTGACTTAATCCTTCTGCCTCTGAACCAAGAATAATCGCCAACGCCTTTTTAAAATTAACTTTAGTATAATTTTTCGAGCTAGTCGTGGCCGCGGCAAAACTTTTAATTTTTTGTTCCCCTAGCCATTTACTTGTTTCCGCTACTGAAGTTAGAACAATCGGCAAAGAAAAAATCAGTCCTTCGCTCGCTCGGATAACATTGGGGTTATAAATATCCGTTTGATTATCATTAACAATTAAAACATCAACGCCACCAGCCGTTGCTGTTCTAATAATCGCCCCTAAATTACCGGGTTTCTCCACTGCCTCTAAAACAATAACTAGGGGATTTTTACTTAATTTAATTGTCTCTAGTGTGAAAACAGCCGGTTTGGCTAAGGCTAAAAAACCGTCCGGATTTTCTTTGTAACAAATCTTACTAAACACCGGCTCGGTCACTTCGATAATTTGTTCACTTTTTAAACCAAAAAACCGTCCATCGGCCTTTTTTATTAACGCCGGACAATAAAAAAGTTCAATTATTTGAACGCCGGATTTTTTAGCTAACTCAATTTCCCGGGCGCCATCAATTAAAATTAAACCTTGCCGACGCCGCTCGCTCGCTTTTTGCAGGCGGACTAAATCCTTGATTTTTTGGTTGCTCAAACTACTGATTGTAATCATATTACTTATATTATAAACTAAAATTTGACAAAGTCATAATCTTTGCTAAAATATTCTCATGAATTTAAAGAATAGCCGAAACGTTTTAATTATTAGCAGCTTGATTATTATTAATCAAGCCGGTTTTGATGTTTAAATAGCTTGTCTACTTATTCTCAAAACCGGTCTCAAAAGACCGGTTTTTTTGTTCTTTTTAGAATTTGTTTTAAAAAAATAATTGTCTCACCTTTAATAAACATGAAAATGGAAAATGATGAAAAAAATGAAGGTTTATCCTTCACCGGACCAATGGTTGATAACCAGCCCGAGGAGTTCCAAACAACTCCAACTACTGAATCGCCGCTTCCTTACAAAAAAGGAGATGAGGTGCCGATTATGTAATTGATCCTTACCAAAGGAAAAGAACCGGCCATTTTTGGACGGTTTTTTCTTAAATTCTAAAAAATACTTTAATTTGATATAATGATATCACCACTTATTTTAATAAATTATTCATTTATGCCCATTCCTCAATTGCGCTCTCGCCGTTCAACCAGCTGGGAAAAGCGCCCAACAATAAAAAATCGCCATAAAAATAAAAAAAACATTATTAAAAAACTATTAAAACTAGGTCTCTTTTCGGCTATCGGCTTGCTGGTTATTTTCTTTATTTTAATTTTTTGGATTTCTCGTGATTTGCCTAAACCTAACCAATTAATTAGCCGAGAGATTGCCCAGAGCACCAAGATTTACGATCGAACTGGGGAAAACATTCTTTATGAAATCAGCGGCGAGCAAAGAAGAACCCTTGTCCAGTTAAAAGACTTACCTAATTATGTTAAACAGGCAACTATTGCCATTGAAGATAAGAATTTTTATAATCACGGCGGTTTTAGTTTATGGGCAATGTTTCGAACGGCGATTACTAATGTTATTTATAGCCGGAGCGCCGGTGGCTCTACCTTGACGCAACAATTTATAAAAAATGCGGTGCTTTCGCCAGAAAAAACAATCACTAGGAAAGTTAAGGAGTTAGTAATGGCTTATCGTTTAGAAAAAAAGTTTTCTAAAGATGAAATCTTACAGATGTACCTTAATGAAATTCCTTATGGCTCGAATGCTTATGGAGTTGAGGCAGCCAGCCAAAAATATTTTGGGAAAAGCGCTAAAGAAATAAGTTTGGCGGAAGCGGCTCTTTTAGCGGCCTTACCGCAATCTCCGAGTCGTTACTCTCCTTACGGACCAAATAAAGACCTTCTTTTAGGACGCAAGGATTATATTTTAGATTTAATGGCCGAACAAGGTTATATTTCAAGCAAAGAAAGCGAGGCCGCCAAAAACCAAGCAATTATTTTTAAGGGACGAGACAATAACATGACCGCACCTCACTTTGTGATGTACATCAAAGATATTTTAGCTGAAAAATACGGGGAAAAAATGGTCGAGCAAGAGGGTTTAAAAATTTATACTACCCTTGATCTATATAAACAAAAAATTGCTGAGGAAGTAATTACCGAAAGAACTAAAAATTATCCTAAAAATAATGGCGCTAATAATGCGGCCTTAGTCTCTATCGATCCTAAAACCGGCCAAATTTTAGCGATGGTCGGTTCGCGTGATTATTTTAATGATGAGATAGACGGCCAGGTGAATGTCGCCACTCGTCCCCGACAACCAGGCTCTTCAATGAAGCCGCTCGTTTATTCAGCTCTATTCGAAAAAGGCTATACGCCAGACACGATTCTTTATGACGTCGTTACTAATTTTTCAACTAACCCTGCCGAACCATATGAACCACATAACTATAACGGCCAAGAATATGGACCGGTAAAAATTCGCCAAGCGCTGGCTGGTTCTTTAAATATTCCCGCCGTTAAAGCAATTTATTTAGCTGACGTTAATAATGTTATAGATTTAGCTGAAAACCTTGGCTATAGCACCCTCTCGGCTCGTAACCGTTTTGGTTTAGCTTTAGTCCTAGGTGGCGCGGAAGTAAAGCTTTTAGAACATACTAACGCCTACAGCGCCTTCGCTCGAGATGGAAAATTAAGTCCGATAGTCAGTATTTTAAAAATAGAAGATAAAAATGGAAAAATAATTGAAGAATACCAACCAGCAGAGAAAAAAGTTTTAAGTTCTCAGGTAGCCAGAATGATTAATAGTATTTTATCTGATAATAACGCTCGCACCTTTATTTTTGGAGAAAAAAATTTTTTAACTTTAGGCGATCGACCAGTCGCCGCTAAAACAGGAACGACCAATGATTACCATGACGCTTGGGCAATCGGCTATACTCCTTCACTGGTGACCGGGGTTTGGGTGGGAAACAGTGATAATAAGGCGATGAAAGGCAAAGCTGACGGTAGTGTTTTAGCTGCTCCAATCTGGCATGATTTCATGCTTAAAGTTCTAGGCAACACGCCGGTTGAATCTTTTAAGGCTCCCGATGATTTTAAGACAAACAAACCAATATTAGATGGCCAACTTCCTTCACAAATCGTTAAGATTGACACCACTACGGGTTTATTGGCATCGAGCTCTACTCCACCAGAATCAACTGAAGAGCGTCTAGTGACCGTTAATCATTGTATTTTATATTACGTTGATAAAAACGATCCTCTCGGTCCGCCCCCGAGTAACCCCGAGAACGACCCTCAATTCAAACTTTGGGAAACGGCTGTTCAGAAATGGGCGGAAAAAAATGCTAGCTCTTCAAGTTCAACTCTACCAATTAATTATGACGAATTGCATAAACCAGAAAATAAACCAATTGTGAAGATAATTTCTCCTCTAAAGAACCAAACCATTAGCGTTCCCTCTTTGGAAGTTTTAATCGAAGCTAGCGCTCCCCGAGGAATCAGTCGAGTTGATTATTATTTAAATAATAATCTCTGGGAAACAAAATGGGGGGCACCCAGTATCTTTACTAAAGAAATAAATTTTTTAAGTAATGGTTACCAAGCACTAAGCGCTAAAGTTTGTGATGATATTGATAATTGCACAACCGAAGTTATTAATTTCAATCTTTTGATAAAAAATAATCCAGTTAACACTGGAAAAAACTCTCTAAAACTACTTTACCCTAATAATGGCCTAGCGCTTAACCCGATTGATTTCCCAATTACTCTTAAATTTCAAATTTCTAAACCAAAAAAAGCCGCTAAACTTAGCGTCTTTTATAGAGACTACGCGACTGGGAAAACCGAACTAATAAAAGAAGTAACTAATTTGTCTGAAGAATCTTTTAATATTTCCTGGGACGTCGCACCACCGAGTGGCACTTATTCCCTTCTCGCTAGTCTAGCTGATTGGAGCGGTGAGACTCTGAAAAGCAATGAAGCTAAAGTGACTATCGGCCAATAGACAAAAATTTATTGCCTAATCGGCATAACAATATATAAGTAACCAGTTTCTTTTTCTGGTTTTAAAATACAAGGGGTTAAATTGTTTAAGATATTCAACCGGACTCTCTCTCCTTCAATATTATTTAAACCATCTAAAAGATAACGATAGTTAATTGTAATTTCATTATCAACACCGGTTACTTCCGCTTCTAACTCCGCTTGGCTTTCGCCACTTGCCCCGGAGAAAGCGGACACAATTATTTTATTTTTAGAAAAAAGCAGAGTAACATCATTAATGCCGGTTTTAGAAAATAAAGCTGAGGCTTTAACAGCTCTAATCAGTTCCGCGCGTTCTACTAAAACTTCTGTTTGGCTTTTTGTCGGAATAATCTGCTGATAATCAGGGTAATGCCCGTTGATTAGCCGGGAAATTAAATCAACTGAATCAACTGTAAATAAAATTTGATTTTCAGATAAATAAAAGTTGACTGCCTGTTCTTCTCCTAAATCACCCCCTTCAAAATTACTAAGCACTCGCAGTAATTCCTGGACGGTTCTCGCGGGAACAATAATTTTTTGTTCTCCTTCCATGTCGACTGAGTTTATCTTTAATTCCTTTTCAGCTAAACGGTAACTGTCGGTCGCGGCTAGTTTTAATTTATCTTTACTAAAAGAAAAAAGAATCCCGGTCAGCTCTAAGCGATTTTCACTATTAGAAACTGCAAAAACCACACTATTCAAAGCCTTCTTTAATTCTTTAACTTGGCAACTATAATAATTATTTTTAGGAATAACTGGGATTAAGGGGAATTCTTTGGCGGATTCTCCTTTTATTTTAGTTTTATAATTACCACAATCTATTTTTAATTCTTTCTCTTTTTCTTCTATCTTTACCTTCTCTCCACCGCTAAGGAGGTTGACATACTCTGTTACTAATTTAGAATCAACCGTTATTTGCCCCTCGCTTTCAATCTTTCCTCGAACTTGGTGGACAATTCCGATCTCTAAATTAGTCCCGATAAATTCAATATTCCCTCCTTCGGCTTTAATAAGGATGTTATTGAGGATCGGTAAATTGATATTTTTAGAAGTAATGTGTCCGACAATATTTAATCCTCTTTTTAAATTTTCTTGTAAACTAATAAAGCGCATATTTTTAGGAGGCTATTATTATTTTATTAATTATATATATTTAAGTAATAATAACAATAAGGAAGTGGATAAATCGGAATTTTGTTTGTTTTTTACCTTTTTATTGATCTTTTCTTTATTTTTCCTGTTGAGAAAACCTGCTTAGATCAGTGGATAGAATTTAATGATTTGTTTATAAATCTTTTTTTCTGTTATTTACCCACAAGTTATTAAAAGTAATCCCGAGCTAAAGCTTTATTTATCAACAGAGTATTCCACGGAAATTTAAGTTGGTCTGTTAATAACTATGACTAAATAATTGACGAATTGACTCAACCTCTTGTTTAATTTTTTCATTCCCCTTCTCTTTTATCTCTTGATAGATCTTATTATAAGCGTGCATGGCGGTGGTGTGGTCCCGGCCACCCAGCTCGTTGCCAATTGCCGGGTAGGAGGCATTTAGTTCCTCGCGGATTAAATAGATTGATATTTGTCTCGGCCAAACTAATTCTTTTTTTCGACAGCCGCCCACTAGCTCTTTGTAAGTAACATTATAGAATTTGGCAACCGCTTCGATTACTTCTTTAGGAGTAATGGATTTAGTTTGGATGTTAGACACAAAGTCACTTAAAACCTCTTTGACGGTTTTGATGCTTGGCGTCAGGTTCTTTAATTGATGGGCAACAATGATCTTATTTAAGGCGCCCTCTAATTCTCGAATATTATTTTGGACGTGTTCAGCTACATAACTAAGAATTTCTTTATCAAAAAGACAGTTCTTTTCATTAGCCTTTTTTTCTAAAATCGCGATTTTAGTTTCAATGTCGGGCTTACCAACATCAGCGACCATGCCGGCTTCAAATCTAGAAATTAGTCTTTTTTCAATCGCCGGGATAGATTTTGGGGGGCGGTCAGAAGTAATAACAATCTGTTTATCGTTTTGTTGTAGTTCGTTGAAAGTATGGAAAAATTCTTCTTGCGTGCCGTCTTTGCCACCCATAAACTGAACATCATCGACTAGTAATAGATCAACGTTCCGGTATAGATTTTTAAACTCTTTTGCTTTGCCCGTTTGTACAGCTTGAATATAGTTGTTAGTAAACTTTTCGCTAGTGGTGTAAAGAATCTTATCGGTTCTTTTAGCGACTTCATTGCCGATTGCCTGGAGAAGATGAGTTTTTCCTAAACCGACGCCGCCATAAATAAATAAAGGATTATAGGCTTTGCCGAGATTATTAACGACCGCCAAACAGGCCGCGTTAGCCAGTTCGTTCCCTTTTCCGACAATAAAGTTTTCAAAAACATAGCGCGGGTTTAAACCAAAACGATTATAAGTGGCGCCATTGTTATTTGCGGTCGGTTGATTTTGATTATTTTCCTTTTTTTGATTGGTGGGCTGCGTTTCTGTTCGGGAGGAAACTACCGCTTCGGGCTTATTAATTTGAAAACTAGCACTATTTCCCTTTTTTAATTCTATCTTATATATTATCTCTTTAATCTTTTGTTTAGTAATATTTTCTAGAGCGCTTAAAATATTTTTATGATATTTTTCTTCTAACCATTTTTTTACAAACGCGTTTGGCACGCAAACAACAACTCGTTCGTTTTCAAAAGAGGAGATAAAAGTATCTTTAAACCAAGTAATGAAATTAGCGCGCGAAAGACTAACCTCAATCTCTCCCAAAACAGCCTGCCAAACTTGTTCGTTATTCATATAATGGGGATTTAATTTTAGAATTATTAATTTTTTGGAGTTTTTCTAGTAGCTTAATTATATTAGATAAACACTTTTATAACAAGGCTGGTCTTTGTTAAAAAGATGTTAATAAATAGGGGATAACTTTTTAAAAGAAGATTTTTGTCTGGTTGACTACAGTAAATAAAAGTGTTATCTTATTAAAATAATAATTTAAGAACATACTTTACTATGCCGAAGAGAACCTACCAGCCGAATAAGCGTCGTGCTAAAAAGAAACATGGCTTTAGAAAGAGAATGCAGACTAAAGACGGTCGAACAGTTTTAAAAAGACGTCGCGTCAAGGGTCGTAAAAAACTTTCCAAATAATAGCCAACATGTTGAAGAAAGAAAATCGAATAAGTTTAAATAAAGATTTTGACCGAGTTTTTAAAACCGGCCAATCTTTTTATGGCAAAGTTTTTGGTCTAAAAGCAGCTAAAAATAAACTTGCTATTGATCGTTTTGGCATTTTAATAAGTACTAAGATTAGCAAAAAAGCAGTTATTAGAAATCGATTTAAGCGCCAACTTAGAGAAATTATTAGAGAAGAATTACCTAAATTAGCAGGGGGACATGACATTGTTTTAATTGTTTTACCTTTAATATTAGACAAAAAGTTTGAAGAACTCCGAAGTTATTTGGTTTATGGCTTTGAAAAGTTAAATCTTTATAAATAGACTAAGATTAGCCAATATTATGCTTGATTTCTTAAAATATTTTCCGAGATGGTTGTTGGTTAGACTTATAAGAGTATATCAAAAAACAATTTCGTTAGATCATGGCGTTTTAAAGATTTTTTATCCTTATGGTTTTTGCCGATTTACGCCAACTTGTTCAGAATACGGAGCACAAGCGATTGAAAAATATGGAGTTATAAAAGGAGGGTTATTAACTTGCTGGCGAATATTGCGCTGTAATCCTTGGAATAAAGGCGGCAATGATCCGGTTAAATAGATTAATTATAGTGTTTATTATAAAAATTTATGTCTAATTTGTTTACAACCATCTTTTATCAGCCGATTCTTAATTTATTAGTCTTTTTATATAATACGGTTTCTTTTAATGATTTAGGAATAGCCATTATTTTATTAACCGTGGTTATTAAGGCTGTTTTTTGGCCGCTGGGTCAGAAAGCGATTAAATCACAGAAAGCACTGCAAGATTTACAGCCGAAGATTGAAGAATTAAAGAAAAAATATTCTGATAAAACCGAACTGAGCCGGGCGACTATGGATATGTATAAAAATAATAAAGTAAATCCCTTCTCTTCTTGTTTGCCTCTGTTAATTCAATTACCTTTTCTCTGGGCGGTTTATCGAGTTTTCAGCGATGGTCTAAATAATAATTTAAATTTAGTTTACTCTTTTATCTATAAACCGGAAGTAATGAATGTCGTTTCTTTAGGAATTCTTGATTTGTCTAAAAAAAGTATTGTTTTAGCGGTTTTAGCTGGTTTGGCACAGTTTTGGCAAGCTAAAATGATGATGACTAAAAAACCAGCCGTTAGTATTCCGGGGTCTAAAGATGAAAGTATGACCGCGATTATGAATAAACAGATGCTGTATTTTATGCCAGCGATTACAATTTTTATTGGCATTTCCTTGCCTGGCGGTTTAACTCTTTATTGGTTTGTCTTTACTCTTTTAACGGCTTTGCAACAATTATTAACTTTTCGTAAAAAAACCGATTCTGCCAATGGGATAAAGACGGTTGAAGGAGAAATTGTTAAATAGATTAATAAAAATATTTAAAAAACAGCTGGTCTGAAGCCAGCTGTTTTTATTTTTTTGAAGTAGGATTAATTAGTTGATGTCGCCATTAGAGAAGAGGTGCTTTGATTAATAGAGCTAGTGGCGTTAATTGATGAACTAGCTGACGAAGTGGCAGTTCCGATGCCGATCAAACAAACCTCTTGCCAGGGGACGTAATGCGATTTAAAGCGTCTTTCTTGAATGGGGGTTGAAGTGGCGCCTTCGGGGTAGACAACCTTATAATCAAAATAAGCGTCAGCGCCATTATGAGCTTTTTCGGTGCATTTTTTTTCTCCGGGCGCTAAGGTATTAGTTTCGACAAGTTTAGTGGCTTCCGGTTTAACGATATTATAGATAGTCGGCGGAGTCGTAGAGGCCGTTCGGCCATCTTTTACGCCCCAAAAATCAAAATAGATATCGTTTTTGTTAATTCGAGCTTGAATTAAAATATAGTTACCCGTGTCATTTATAAAGCGAACGTCTGGGTTGGGTATATAAACAGCCGCATCCGTGCCAGCCGGCTCGTAATAAGCCACACGGTAAGAATGATTTTGACGAGCTGTTATTGGTAGACCCGAAGCAAGGGCGGAGCGGAAAATCGTTGTCCCTATCTGGCATAGTCCGCCGCCGTATTCCGGAATTGTTTTGTCACCTTTAATCACTAATTCCGGGAAATAACCGGTTTCTTTACTAACATCACCTAAGGTTTTTACTAAAGAGAATTCTTCGCCTGGTTTAATTAGGATGCCGTGGACAGCCGCAGCACCAACACGGATATTTTTTCGACGATTTTCCGGTGAGCCAGAAAAATTAGAATGGCCAACACCAATTATTTCTTTAATATTAAAATCATCGCCAGTATTTAAACTTTCAGTACTTATTTTTTTGACGATCAAGGAAATTTCTTTTTGTCCACTTATAAAGTCCTGAGAAATTTTAAGAGCGTTAGCTTCTAAATCTACTTGTCGGCCATCACTGCCCGTTTGCCAGCTAATTACTTTGCCGTTTTTAATTTCAAAACGAGGCTTAACAACTTCACGGTCTATTTCTGGGGAAGCATTTAACTTTAAATACTGTTTGACTTTTTCTAAATCAAGAGCAAGAGTTAGGTTATTTTTATCTTTTTGAACGCTCACCCAGGTGATTAGTCTCTCTGGCCTAATGGTCCAAATTTTTTCAGTACTGCTGGCAGAGCTATCGTCAGAAAATCTTAAAACTAAATTCTCGTCATTAATAATTCTCTTCGCTTCAGTTTCTAGCCCGGCAATATCAGTTTGTTTTACTTCCGGGTATTTGGTTCGGGTTTTAATGGCTAGCACCTTATTATTCAAAACATCGAGATTGGCGCGTAGTTCAGCGAAAAGCTGCTCATAATTAATCTCTTTCCCTAACTTTTCCGGGTTGCTCTTTAATTGTCCTTTGTTTTTAGTTGAACTGTTTAAAGAAAAATAAGCATTTGCTGCCGGGATTTCTAATTCTTTGAGGCTGTCGGCTAATTGAGTTTTAATTCGAGCTTCGTCTAAAGTATAACTGGCTTTTATCGCCTTTTCTTTAGAACTTTTAAACCTAGTTATTAAAAAATAACCGAAAGTTCGCTGTAAATTATTTCCTAAAGCCGTTTGGGCAGTTTCTTCTGAGTTAAAAGTTAGAGCGGGGTAAGATAAGTCAGCGTCAAAAGAAGCAATTGAAGAATTAATAGTTAATTGTTTTTCACCGGATTGAAATTTCAAGCCCGCTGTCTCAATTTTTTTAGTTTTTGCTTCGATTAATTCTTTGGCTTCAGAAAAAGTTCGGCCGCTGAGATCAAGTTCGCCGAGAGTAACTCCAGGATAAACCCGATCATGATATTGGTTTTTCCAGAAAGCATAACCGGCTAAAGTCGGGGCGAGCAACAAAAAAACCACCAAGATAATAATGGTTTGTTTGAGCCGTTTTTTTTCGTTCATATAATTAGCGGACGCCTCTGGCTAGTCTTTAACTTTTATTTCAATTTGGCCCGGATTGTTTTTAAAAAGAGTAATTGTTAAAACACCATTTTCTAGTTCGGCTTCCACTCGTTTATTATCGACTTCGGCCGGGAGGATAATTGAGCGGGAGAAAGAACCCCAATAACATTCCCGATAAAGATAGTCTTCTTCTTTGACCTCTTCTTTAACTGATCGATGCCCTTTTATCGTCAAAAGATCATGATGTAAAGAAATTTTTAAGTCTTCGGGCTTAACGCCAGCGATAGTTGATTTAATAATGATTTTTTTGTCAGTTTGAAAGACATCAATTGCTAATTGTCCTTCAGTTTCTCCTTCTTCGTAATTAAGCCATTCAGTAATCGAGGGTTGTTCGGTTTCTTGGACTAGATTATTTTTCCTTAGTTTTTTATTGAAAAGCATATATTTGTATTCTCTCTATAATTTACCAATTTTTAGAGAAAATGTAAATGAGAGAAACAAAAAACTCCCAGCATCTGTTGGAAGTTTTTTGTTTGTGGGCCCGACAGGATTCGAACCTGTGACCTCTACGATGTCAACGTAGCGCTCTAACCAACTGAGCTACGAGCCCCCTGGAAGTTAACGTTATTTAATTTAGCAAGATTCTTTTAAAAAGTAAATCTTAATTGGGTGGGCATAGATGGACTTGAACCATCGACCCCCGCTTTATAAGAGCGGTGCTCTAACCACCTGAGCTATATGCCCCAAAAGAGTACTTTAATATTTTATAATTATAGAGGAAGTTTATCAAGTTTTGTTTTAAGGTTGGCAATTATTTCTATCGTCGCCGTGTCTAGATCCTGATTGATTTCACAGTTAGCTATTTTTATCGTTCCGCGCGGGTTAAGTTCTTTTGCAAATTCGAGAATATTTATATTTTTTAGTGAATAAATAATCAATTTAGTTTTAGCGGCGGTTTCTTCACAAAAAATAATAATTAGTTGGGCCCTAGGAACATTAGCAATTAGTTCATCAACAATATCAGTTAAACTATTTTCCGTTGCTTTTGTCTCTGCAAAATCAGCCGTATTTAATTTAGACCAAATTAGGCGCCCATTTAATTCTTCTTTTAGGTTATTAAGAACCCGGCCCCAAAGTTTAAGAATAGAAATATCACGGGAACGGTAAAGATGGCTAACAATTTCTTCGCGTCGCGCCCCCAGATTAATTAATTGGGAGGTGGTTAACAGGGTTCGGGGGGTTAAGTTAGCGGTTTTAAAATTTTTAGTTTTACTAATAATCCCCGTTAGTAAACAAGTAGCAATATCTTCAGTCAGAAATTCGGGTTTATAATTTTTTAATAAATAAAATAAACTTTCTGAAATAGCGACGGCATTAAGGTCGACAAAATTAATTTGGCCGTATTCCTCGTTAGCTGATTGTTGATCGATATTGATAATGGTAGTTTTATAGAAGAATTCAACATTTTGGTCGTAAATTTTTCCCAGAGTCTCTAAGTCACTCGCTCCGAAAGTAATAATCAAATCGTATTTAAAGTCACTGGCACGAGCAGAAACATCTTCGGGCTTAAACCAACCAGACGCCGGCGAGATGATAAAATTTAACTGGTTATTATCGACCAGATATTTAATTTGGTTTACTTTGGCTTGGGAAATATCTAAAGAAACAATAAAACGTCGTAAATTATTCAGATTGTTTTGAATTTGATTAAAGGCCGGCAAGAAAGATAGCGGGTTGTTGGTTTTTTGTTCCTGCCAGGCGGCGATTTCCACCTCTTGCTTAGCTTTTTTAAGAAATAGAAAAAGCGCCAAAGATGAAGCTACGGCATCGCCATCCCAATCAGTCGGGAAAACGATTAGAATGCTTTTTGATTTTTCAATTTGTTTGAAAATTTGTTGTTCTAAAGCGAGCATTTTTGACAGTAAAAATTGCCGCAAATAGTTTGCAGCTAACTCTTTAATATATAATTAATTTTTGCTCAAGTCAAGCCTATTTTTAATTGACTTAAGGCCATTTTTTTGGTAATTTTAAATTATGAAACAAGAATTAGCCAAAGTTTATAATCCAGCTGAAAATGAAGATAAAATCTATCAAAAATGGGAAGAATCAGGGTATTTTAACCCGGATAATTTAGATTTGCCAAAAAGTGCTAAAAGTTACACGATTGTTCTTCCTCCACCTAATATCACTGATAAATTACACATGGGGCATGTTGCTAATTTGGCAATTGAAGATCTGTTGATTCGTTATCATCGTCTTTTGGGCGAACGAACTCTTTGGCTCCCCGGCACCGACCACGCCGCGATTGCCACGCAAAACGTTGTTGAAAAAAAGCTTTTAAAGGAACAAAATAAGACCCGGCAAGAATTGGGCCGGGAAAAATTTTTAGAAGAAGTTTGGTCTTTTTTGAAAGACACACAGAGTACTATTTTAAATCAGATTAAGAAGATGGGTGCTTCTTTAGATTGGTCGCGTTTAGCTTTTACGCTGGATAACGATCGCCAGTTAGCCGTTCAGACCATGTTTCAGGAAATGTATGAAGAAGGGGCTATTTATCGCGGCGAAAGAATCGTTAATTGGTGTCCGCGCTGTCATTCCACTCTAGCTGACGATGAAGTTGAATATAAAGAAGAAAAAGCTAAATTATATTGGATTAAATATGGACCGTTTATTCTTGCTACCTCGCGGCCAGAAACTAAGTTAGGTGATACCGCCGTCGCGGTTCATCCGGACGACTCTCGTTATGCCGCCTTGGTTGGGCAAGAATTAGACATTGACGGTGTGTTGGGTAAATTTAAAGTTAAGGTTGTCGCTGATAAAGAAGTTGATATTAATTTTGGTTCCGGTGCAATTAAAGTAACCCCGGCGCATAGTTTTGTTGATAATGAAATTGCTAAAAGACACAATTTGCCCAGTAAAAAAATTATTAATGAAGACGGCCGGATGATGGCTAATTGTGGTAAATATGCCGGGTTAACTACGCGCGAGGCTCGAGAAGAAATTGTCGCGGATATGCAAATCATGGGGCTGATTGATCATATCGAAGAAGATTATCTCCACAATGCGGCGGTTTGTTATCGTTGCGGTACAATTATTGAGCCATTACCATCTAAACAATGGTTTGTCTCGGTTGATAAAAAAATAAAACGTCTCGGGAATAGATCTCTTAAAGAGAAAGCCTTGGAGGCGTCTGTTGAAGGAAAAATAAAGTTTATCCCGGAAAGATTTAATAAGCGATATCTAGATTGGATGAATAATTTGCATGATTGGTGCGTTTCTCGGCAAATTTGGTTCGGTCATCAAATCCCGGTTTGGTATAAGGATGAAGAAGTCTATGTTGGCTTAGTCGCGCCAACCGAAAATGGCTGGCAGCAAGATCCCGACACACTTGATACTTGGTTTTCTTCTGGTATGTGGACTTTTTCTACGCTGGCTTGGCCGAAAAATTATCAGGCTGGTCAGAAAATTGGTGACTTAGCACAGTTTCATCCGACACAAGTTCTAGAAACCGGCTATGAATTAATTACTCTTTGGGTTTCCCGAATGATTATGATGTCATTTTTTGCTTTAGGCGAGATTCCGTTTGAAAAAGTTTATTTACACGGCATGATTTTAGATAAAGCCGGCAAGAAAATGGCCAAGTCTAAAGGAAACGGTGTTGACCCCTTAGATATGAAAACGAAATATGGCGCCGACGCGACGCGTTTATCTATTCTAATGGGTGCAACTCCTGGCAATGATTCCCGTTTTAGTGAAGATAAGGTGGAGGCCAAACGGAATTTTATCAATAAACTTTGGAATATTTCTCGCTTTATTTTAACGAGCACGGCGGAAAGCTTCTTCTCGGCGCCAGCGGAAAAACTTCCCAGTGGAAAAACTTTAGCGGATAAGTGGATATTAAACGAACTAGCAATTTTAATAGACAAAACAAGTAAACGTTTAAATGACTTTGATTTTTCTACTGCCGCCGAAGATTTAAATGAATTTACTTGCGACAAACTGGCGGATTGGTATTTAGAAATCGCTAAAATAGAAAAAGACAAGGAAGAAATCTTAGTTTATCTTCTCAAAAATATTTTAATTCTCTGGCATCCTTTCGCCCCCTTCGTGACCGAAACTATTTGGGCGAGTTTTAATGATTCAATTTTAATGGTTGCTAAATGGCCAGTCGCCCCAGAGATAAAAGAACCAGTTATCTTTAATATTAAATTAATCCAGGATATTATTATTTCAATTAGGAATGCTCGGAGTGAGAACAAGATTGAACCGGCCAAAAAACTAAGCGCCACTGTTTATGGCCACGGGTTCGCCAGTCTCTTAGAATCACAAGCCGAAATAATTAAAAATTTAAAAACCGGATTAGAAAAGATCGAAATAAAAGAACAAGGCGAAAAAATACCGCAAGCGATTATTATCCCGGTAGGCGAAATAGAAATTTATCTTTTAGGCGCGGTTGATGAAGTTAAAGAAAAAGGGCGTTTGCTAAAAGAACAGGCTAATTTGGAAAAATTAATTGGTCTCCAAGAACAAAAATTACAAAATAAGGAGTTTGTCGCCAAAGCGCCGGAAAAAATTATTTTGGCGGAAAAAGAAAAACTTCACAATTATCAACAGGAGTTAACTAAAATAATTAAGATTGTTAAAAGTCTATGACTTTAAAAAATTATTTGTTCGTCATGAGCGTTCTGACAGCGATTTGTTGGGGAATTTTTATTTTTGTAGCTGGCTTAGTTGATCCGACCGCTACTAATTTAATCGGTTTTGGTCTATTTTATTTCTCGCTTTTTTTGGCTTTAACTGGGGTGGGGGCGCTATTTGGATTTTTAGCGCGCTTAATAGTCAAGAAAAAAGATTTGACTTTTAATTTAGTCAAACTGGCCTTTCGTCAGTCATTTTTATTTTCTCTTTTTATTATTTTTTTACTTATCTTGAAAGCTCAGCACCTATTTAATTGGTTGAATCTGCTTTTATTGGTGATTATTTTTTTAATTTTAGAATTATTTTTGGTGAGTTATAAAAAAAGCCGTTAATTAGCTTAATTATATGAAGGAAAAACTACAAAAAATACGTCAAGAATTTTTAGCCCGGTTGGCGCAAGCGAAAGATAATGAGAAATTGCGAGAAATCGAATTGAAATATTTATCTCGTAAAGGTGAATTAAGTGAAATCATGCATTCTTTAAAAGATTTGAGCCTTGATTTAAAAAAAGATATTGGCGAGGCGGCGAATATCCTGAAAAATGAATTACAAACCAGATTTGAAGAGACTCGTCGTTCCCTGAACGATTTTTCTAATAAGAATGAGATTGTTGATGTTACTCTGCCAGGGGATAAATTAGCTAATGGTCATTTGAATCCAGTTACTATCGTTCAGGCGGAGCTAGAAGATCTCTTCTCTTCTTTGGGTTTTGTAATTGCTGATGGCCCAGAATTAGAGAGTGATTATTTTAATTTTACGGCTTTAAATATGCCGCCTTATCACCCCGCTCGTGATATGCAGGATACTTTTTATGTTGATTTAAAGAATAAAGAAGGCCAATACGATTTAGTGATGCGTACTCATACTTCGCCAGTCCAGATTAGAACAATGCAAAAACATGGTGCTCCCCTCAAAGCTTTGATTCCGGGTCGTTGTTTTCGTTGTGAAGCTACTGATGCTCGTCACGAGCACACTTTCTATCAAGTTGAGGGAATAGTGATTGATAAAAATATTAATTTTGCTAATCTTAAAAGTCTTTTAGAAATAGTCGGTAAAAGATTATTTGGCCCCCAGACTGAGCTCAGAATGCGCCCTAAGTTATATCCTTTTGTTGAACCGGGCAATAATGGTGAATATACCTGTTTCCTCTGTCAAGGCAAAGGTTGCCGGGTATGTAAATATACTGGTTGGCTAGAAATCGTCGGCGCTGGCTTAATCCACCCGGACGTTTTGAGAGCTGGTGGTATTGACCCCGAGATTTATTCTGGTCTAGCTTTCGGTTTTGGCTTAAATCGTTTAGCGATGCTCAAATATAACATTAATGACATCCGCTTATTTAATAGTGGCGATCTTAAATTCTTAGAACAATTCTAATAATATGTATATTTCCTATAATTGGTTAAAAGATTTCGTAAAATTAACCGCCAAAATTAAGCCAGAAGAAATTGCTTCTAGTTTGACTAAACATACGGTTGAAGTCGAGGGTTTAGTTAATCAAGCCGAGCAGTTTGCTAAAGTGGTGGTGGGTAAAGTGCTAGAGGTAACCAAACATCCCAACGCCGATCGTTTGCGGTTAACTGTGGTTGATGTTAAAAAAGAAAAATTAAATATCGTCTGTGGTGCGCCTAATGTTGCTGTCGGACAATTTGTACCCGTCGCTTTAGTTGGCGCCATTTTATCTAATGGTTTAGAAATTAAAGCTTCAGAAATCAGAGGTGAAAAATCAAATGGCATGATTTGCGCTGAAGACGAATTAGGTTTAGGTAAAAACCACGAAGGGATTATTGTTCTTAAAGACGGCGCAAAAATTGGTGAACCTTTCGCTAAATATTTAGAACTAGACGATATCGTTTTGGAAGTTGACAATAAATCATTATCCAATCGGCCAGATCTCTGGAGTCACTACGGCTTAGCTAGAGAGCTAAGCGCGATTTTTGGTTTGACCTTAAAGCCACTTAGCAAACTGTTGGGTAAATTTGAATTTCTAAGCACCAAAGAAAGTAAGCTAGAAGTAAAAGTTGAGGACAAGGAAAGTTGCTCGCGGTACTTAGCGGTTAAAATTGATAATCTTAAAATTACGGAATCACCGGCCTGGCTCAAGAAACGCTTACTGGCTGTTGGGCAAAGGCCAATAAATAATATCGTGGATTTGACTAATTATGTTATGTTAGAGGTGGGACAGCCGCTCCATGCCTTTAGCGCGGATAAAATAAAAAAAATTATTGTGCGCCCTGCCCGTAAAAATGAAGTTATTGAGACTTTGGATGAAAAAGAAAGAGTGCTCAATGAAGATGACCTTGTCATTACTGACGGCCAGTCGCCATTAGCAATCGCTGGCGTGATGGGCGGCAAAAATAGCGAAATTAATCTAAACTCAAGTTCTTTGATTTTAGAATCAGCTAATTTTAAAGCCACGGCGATTCGGAAAACCTCGCAGAAGTTAAGTTTACGCTCCGAGTCGTCAATGCGTTTCGAAAAGTCTTTAGACCCCAGCCTCACTTTAGTCGGTTTAACTAGATTTTTAACACTCCTTAAAGAAGTTTGTCCGGATTTTAAAATTGCTAGCGCGCTAATTGATATTAACAACGCTAATCAAAAAGTTTTGGTCATCCCTTTGGACCTTGCTTGGCTAACGGCTAAAATTGGCCAGGGAATTTCCAGAGAGCAGGTGGTTAATTATCTAGAGAAACTAGGTTTTGAAATAGCTGAGACGAAAGAGATGATTCTACAAGTAACTGTTCCTTCTTGGCGGGCGACTAAGGATATTAGTACGCGGGAGGATTTAGTCGAAGAGGTTTTGCGCCTTTATGGTTATGACAATATCGTTTCTAAGTTACCAGTTCAGACATTGAATTTACCAGAACTTAACCAAGAACGGCAGTTAGAAAGAAAAATTAAAAATATTTTAGCCTTTAAATATAATTTGACTGAGGCTTATAGCTACTCCTTTATTAGCGAGGATCAATTAAAGAAGTTAAATATTGATTTTCTGGCTTATCTTAAATTGGCTAATCCTTTAAATGATAATCAAACTTTAATTCGTCAATCTCTGGTGCCTGGTTTAGTAGCGACGGTGCGCGCTAATCAGCAACGATCAGAAGATTTAGGTTTTTTTGAAATTGGTAATATTTTTTGGGCTTCGCCAGGAAATTTAAAAAAAGAAACAAACGCTGGTAGTGTTTTGCCGCACCAAGAAAAGCATTTAGGGCTGGCGATTACCGGAGATGACGATTTGTTTAGCCGCCTTAAAGGTCTAGTTAGCAATCTACTCCAGACTATTATTAGTTATGAACTAGAAATAGAGTTTTTGCCGCTAGAGATTATTCCTGGCTGGGCGGACAATAAACGAGCCGCGAAAATAATGGTTTTTGGTAAAGAAGTCGGTTATTTAGGCTTGCTCAGTCAATTAGCAGGAGAAAATTATAATCTAAAAAAACAAATTGCTTTAGCGGAAATAAATTTTAGTTTCCTCGTTAATTTAATTTTAAACAATCCGCGCCCTCGTTTTCAAGAAGCGTCAAAATATCCCGCCCTTACTCGAGATCTGGCCTTTGTCGTGGATGCTAAAATAATGTATAATGATCTTAAGGCCGATCTTCTGAAATTTAATTCCTTAATCAAAGCCGTAGAAATTTTCGATGTCTATAGCGGTGATAAACTAGCTAGTGGCCAAAAGAGCTTGGCTTTTCACCTTAGTTATCAGTCAGAAGAAAAAACCCTGACTGCCGCGGAAGTTGACGCTATCCAAACCGAGTTAGTTAATCACTTAATGAAAAAATTTGAGGCCAAACTTAGAGATTTCTAAAATAATTTAAATAATAATATGTTTTCAACTTCATTAGACGTCTTAAATTTGGTTCTCGCTGTCTGTATCACCGCGTTAACATTCTTCCTTTGTTGGGCAATCTACTACTTTGTTGTTAGTGTCCAAAAAATTCATCGCTTAATTAAAAGGGTCGAAGTCGGGGTAGTGAAAGTCGAAGAAGTAGTTAATATTGCTAAAGACAAGTTAAAAAATAGTTCGGCTTATTTCATGATTCTAGCAGAGATTGCCAAGAAGGCCATGGAGTTTGTCCAAGAAAAAAGAGCCGCCGCGAAGAAAGCGAAGAAAAAATAACTCTGTAAATATAGGGTAATAAAAAATGGCTTGATTCAGCCATTTTTTATTTTTGTTTAGCTAGGTTTTATTTTTCTTTATAATCACATTCTCGATTACTGCATTTGATCTTACCAGTCTTTGTGTCTTTGATAATCAAGGCATCGCAGTCCGGGCAATTCTTGCCGGTTGGTTCACCCCAATAGGCATTTTTACACTTCGGGTAATTATTGCAGGCGTAGAAAGCGCCGCGTCGGCTGAATTTTTTAACAATCTTCCCTTCGCCGCAAACTGGGCAAGGGACTTCTTGACCGGTGCTGTTGGCTTCGGCGATGTTTTTAATGTTTTTGCATTTTGGATAGGCCGAACAAGCTAGAAATGGTCCAAATTTTCCCACTCGAACTTTCATCGCCGCGCCGCATTTATCACAAACTTCGCCGTCATACTTTTTTTGCAGTTCTAAAGTTTTAGCATCCGGTTCTTTCTTTTCATAGGAATTACCTTCACCAGCTAATTTTTTGATATTTTTGCAATCCGGGAAGGCGCTGCAAGCTAAGAACTTTCCATAACGGCCAGTTTTAATAATCATGGCCGCTCCGCATTTATCACAAACTTCGGTTGATTTTTCTTCAGGCATAATATCGCTTTTTTGAATTTCCTGATATTTAGTTTCTAAATTATCATGGAAATCAAGATAAAAATCTTTTATAACTGGTACCCATTTTTTTTCGCCCGCGGCAATTAAATCTAAATCATTTTCTAGCCGGGCGGTAAATTCATAATCAACCACCTTTGGGAAATGTTTGATTAAAAGATCACTGACGACGAAAGCGATGCTAGTCGGCTTGAGTCTTTTGTTTTCGTCTCGATCAACGTAGTTGCGAACAATAATGGTGGCGATTGTTGGAGCATAAGTCGAAGGACGGCCAATCCCATATTTTTCAAGCTCTTTCACTAAACTAGCGTCAGAATAACGAGCGGGCGGATTAGTATTATGAATTTCGGAGCGAAGTTCTAAAAGGATTAGCGCTTGTTTCTCTTCTAATCTTGGTAACTCTTGCTCCTTGGTTTTTTCTGGCCAAATTTTTAAATAGCCTGGAAAGATCAGCATTTGTCCGGTTGCTCGGAAAAGATAAACCTCCTTTTTGTCACTCGCTTTTACATTAACCACGGTTGAGGCCAGTTTAGCGGCGGTCATTTGGCTGGCGACCGCCCGTTGCCAGATCAAACGGTAGAGACGAGCTTGGTTTTTGTCTAGTTTATCATTTAAGTCTTCAGGTGTAGTTTTAACCTCAGTTGGTCGAATGGCCTCATGAGCTTCTTGAGCATTTTTACTTTTATTTTTGTATCCCCGGCCGCCGCTCATGTAGTCAGCACCAAGATTCTTTTTCAGCCAATCGTTTGCTTCAGTAATAAATTTTGGTGACAGATTAAGCGAATCGGTACGCATGTAAGTAATATAACCTTGTTCATACAATTTTTGGGCAACGGACATTGTTTGTTTGGCGCTAAAACCGAGATGGCGATTAGCAGATTGCTGGAGTGTCGAAGTAGTGAAAGGCGCGGCCGGATTCTTGCTAATTTGTTTTTTTTCAACTTTCTCCACCGTATATTCGGCAGCGGCGAGAATTTTTTTTAACTCCGTCGCTTCTTCTTTTTTAATATCTAATTTATTAAAAGTTTTGTTTCTAATTTTGTATAGTTCGGCGCTAAATTTATCATCTTTCGGTCCGCCGCTTAAATCAGCGGTCAGGCTCCAGTATTCTTCAACTTTAAAAGCTTGAATTTCTCGTTCTCGTTCCACGATTAAACGGGTCGCAACGCTTTGAACGCGACCAGCGGATAATCCCTTGGCTACTTTTTTCCAGAGAAAAGGCGAAAGCTCGTAACCAACTAAACGATCAAGGATGCGGCGAGCTTGTTGGGCATCGACAAGATTTTCATCGATCGTCCGTGGAGTCTGGAGCGCCTCTAAAATTGCTTCTTTGGTAATTTCATGAAAAACAATTCTTTTAGTTTTCTTTTCATTTAAGCCCAGAGCCTGACTGAGATGCCAAGCAATCGCTTCCCCTTCGCGGTCTTCGTCAGACGCGAGAATAACTTCGCTCGCTTTCTTGGCGGCGGCTTTCAGACTGGAAACAGTTTTTTTTGCTTTAGTCGGAATAATGTATTTAGGAACGAAATCGTTTTTTAGATCAATTCCCATTTCGCTTTTTGGTAAATCGCGAATATGGCCGAAGGATGATTCGACCTGATAATTTTTATCTAAAAACTTATTAATAGTTTTAGCTTTAGTTGGCGACTCAACAATAATTAGATTCATAATTAAATAATTTAACTTAAAGCATAGCCGTTTTCATCATTTTTAGCAAATCCTTTAATCTCTAATATACTTAGTGTACTATTTATTATTGCTGTGTCAAGTTGATTAACTGTTTGCGCTGTCTGGATAATTTCTTCGGCAGTCAGTTTTTCTCCGCGCTCAGTTGCTTGTTTTATAATTTCATAAATTATTTTTTCCGATTCATTCTGGGGCGTAAATTTATTAATTTTCTGCTGCTTGGTTGTTTTAATCATTTTAACTTTTTCAATTTTGAAAATCTCCAAAATGTCTTCAAGCTTAGTAACCACTTTTGCCCCAGCTTTTATTAAATTATTAGGCCCTTCAGAAAATTCAGAAAAAATATTACCCGGGATAGCTAACACCTCTCGATTTTGTTCTAAGGCATGTTGGGCGGTGATTAGCGCACCTGATTTTCCTGGCGCTTCAATTATTAAGGTTGCTGGCGATAAACCAGAAATAATCCGATTCCGTTGGGGAAAGTTTTGTTTTAAGGGGGGAGTTTGAGGCGGAAATTCGGAAATAAGCGCTCCGCCAGATTTAATTATTTCCTTGGCTAATATTTGATTACTTCGGGGGTAGATATTTTTAGCACTTAAGCCAGAGCCTAAAATTGCGATGGTTTTCCCTCGATGATTCAGAGTAGCTTGATGAGCGAGAGCGTCAATCCCCTCAGCTAGACCGCTAATAATTTCGATTTTAGCGCTAATTAGCGTTGGTAATAGTTCAGTGATTATTTTATCGGCGTAAGCACTATGTTTTCGAGAGCCGACTATCGCCAAGCGGTTTACTATCCTTTGGGTAATCACCTTTTCTTTAGGAAACAGGCCTTTATAATATAGAATATATGGTGGTGAAGAAATTTCTAAAAGAAGTCTTGGGTAACTTGCGTCATGCCAAGTAATAAAATTTATTTCCTCTTGTTTTAGCTCAGTCAAAGTTGCCTCTAAGTGAAAGGTTGGGCGCCAGGCGATAAAGTCTCTCACTAAATTAGGCTCTAAGCCCGCTCTTTCTAGATTAAAACTAGTTGCCCAAAAAGCTTTAGCTAGATCAGAAAAATAATTTTCAATTTTTTTCATTTTTACTGGTCCAATTTTAGAAAAATAATTAAAACCGAGCAGGGCTTGTTCCTGGTTGTTAACAATTAGCATATTTTTAGAAGTTTAGTTAGAATGTTTTTAAGTTAAATAAAATCCCCCTAAATTTTTTAGGGGGATTTTATTGTTAGTTTAATTTTTCTAAATTGATTTGGGAAAATATTCCTTTGAGCCGCTCTTTTTCTTCAGGGCTGAAAGGCGCCAGGACAAATTTATCGGGCGGAATATGAGTTCGCAATAATTCATTTTTTGTGCCAAGGCGTAGTCGCGTAAATTTTTTAGTTTTTAAATAATTAATAATAGAATTAATTCCCTGATGGCCAGCACTACCGGAATCAATAGCAATTTTCATTTCTCCAAAATTTAAATCCAGATCATCTTGGATAACAATTAAGCTGTCTTTGAGGTCGGCGTCTTTTTTCTTTAGTAGTCCGAAATTTTTCGGCAATAATTTGTAGTAGTTTAGGATTTTTTGGACGCTTTGGCCAGAAGCGTTCATGAAGGTTAGTGGTTTAACATATAAAAAATCGCCAGCTTCGTAAACCAGAGCATTGAATTTTTTATTCTCTGACCACTTAACTTCTCCCAGAAGATGGTCTAAGGCTAACCAGCCGATGTTATGGCGCGTATTTTTATATTGTTCTCCGGGGTTGCCCAGGCCGACAACTATTTTCATATATTTATTGGTTATAAGTTGTGTGCGATTTTCGTCTTTTAGTTACGGAAATATGAATTGGCGTGCCGATAAAACCATAACGTTCTCGCAGGCGGTTTTCCAAAAAACGAACATAAGAGAAATGCAAATCATCGTTCGGGCCGATTCTTAGGACAAATTCCGGTGGATTATGTTTTGTTTGATGAAATTCATAAATATGAGGCGCTTTTAAGCCTTTGCCTTTAGCTGGTTTGTGAATTTTAACTACTTGATGTAAGAATTTATTACATTGTGAGTCGCTTAATTCTAGGCGTCTTTTTTCGGCGACCGTTAAAACTAAGTCTAAAATTTTATTAACCTTCTCTCCGGTTTTGGCGGAAATAAATTGAAGCGGCGCCCAAGTGGCGAACGGTAATTTGTCATATAAAGCCGCTGTCCATTTTTTTGTGTCGCGCTCAGTAATTAGATCCCATTTATTAGCGATAAAAATTAAACTTTTTCGACGCTCAACAATTTCTTGAATAAGTTTAGCATCCTGATGGGTGATTGGTTCGCTAATGTCAATTACTAATAAGGTTAAATCAGCTTTTTCTAAAGATTTCAAAGATTTTAAAATTCCTGGTTTCTCGAGGCCCTGACTTTTTGACCATTGTTTGGAGATCCCGGCCGTGTCGACTAAATTTATTTTTTCATTTTGATAGATAATTTCCGTATTTTGTGGTTCACGAGTAGTGTGCGGTATAGGGCTGACAATCACTCGCTCGTAGCCTAAGATCGCGTTTAATAAAGAGGATTTCCCGACATTGGGTTTGCCAATAATACAAACATTTATTTTAGCGTCTTTTTTCTTTGGCAGTTCATTATCAACAAGTTCTTTTATTATTTCTTGGGGCTTGTCTAATTTAGCAGTAATAATGTCTAATAGATCACCGGTTCCTAAACCACTAGCCGCCGAAATAATTATTGGTTCCCCTAGACCTAGCTTATTAAAATTAGCTGATTCGGAAGCCTGTTTGAAATTATCAACCTTATTAGCGATTAATAAGATTTTATTTTTGTATAGATTATTTTTTTTCAAAGCGGCGGCTAACTCCTTGTCCTCTGGAAGTATCCCAACTTTAGTGTCAACGACAAATAAAATTAAATCCGCTCGGTCTAGATAGGAACGGGCTTGTCTCTGAATTTGAGCGTCGATGTCAGTGAGAGAATTTTTTTTAGCTGTTAAATAATGCCAGTCAAGTATTCCGGCAGTATCGACTAACTGAAAAATTGTTTTTGACCAGGCAACTTCGCCTAAATTACTATCGCGAGTCGTACCAGCGATGTTAGAAACTAAAGCTTGATTTTTTTCATGAAGACAATTAAAAAGAGTCGACTTACCGACATTGGTTCGTCCGCAGATAACAACTAACGGCAGATTGGACTCTTTTTTTTCAAGCATATTTATTGAGCTTGGTTAGCGTTAGTCCCTAGAATTAAAATAAAATCCGGCGACGTGCTTCCATTTTTATAATCTTTTAACCATTCCGGCGAATCAAATGATTGTGTCGCTCCCGTTATTCTTTTTAAAATTTCTAAAGAATCTTTTTTTCGACCATAACTTAGATCATAGACGGTTGAATTTTCATAATTTCTTTCGGAAGCGTTGCCAGTCTTTAAAACTTTAAAATTGCTATTAATTAATTCGGTTGAAGTTTTACTGGCTAATCCGGTAATCCAAGTACCGTTGTTAATGATTACGCTCGCTTCGTCATTAATAGTTTCTGGAATTTTTTGGCGGCGAGTCTCTGTCTCGGAACTGTTGAAAATATTTTGGATCATGTTTCTAATTTCAGAAAAATTGCCCGAACGAGGTATCAAGAGGTAAGCGCCATCTTCGCCGGTCGTAGGCACCAAAAGTCCATCCGGGGCATCACTTAAAACTTTATTAGTAATTTGTGATCGATCAACATTTTTAGCTAATTCCCAAAGACGAAGCATTTCCCAAACGCTAAGATTGGTTGAGATATTTTGGTTAAATTTGTTAAGCAGTTTGCCGACCATAACCGGGTTAAGCAGGGTTTGGCGTGATAGTAGTTTAGCCTTAACCGCCTCTAAAATCAATTGCTGTCTTTTGGCGCGGGCAAAGTCCGATCCTTCAACTCCAAACGCGTGGCGACTCCGGGCATATTTTAAAGCCAAAGAGCCATTCATAGTTTGCCAACCTTTTTCAACATGCAAATGCTCAAAACGGGCGTAATAATTCGGATTGTCCTCCTGCCCGTCAATCGGGTAGGTATAATCATCAAAAGTATTTTCTACGTTAACTTCGATGCCGCCTAATTCATCAATAATTTCCGTGAAGCCATCAAAATCGGCGCGGATATAATAATCAATCGGGATTTCAAAAAGCTCGCCAATCGCTTGGCTGGTAACTTCGCCGCCCGAGCCAGGAGTTTTTGCTTCAGCATAAGCATTAATATTATTTATTTTTCTCCAGCCGCTGACTGGTGAGGTTAAATCGCGCGGGATAGAAACCAAAGATACTTGTTGAGTAGAGGGTTTAAAACTAAACAACATGATCGTATCGGTTAAATAGGCACCGTCATGTCCCTGGCCGCCCATGCCAAGTAATAAAATATTAATTCGATCATTTTCTTCTCCTTTTAGCTGTTTAGTAGCCATCGGCACTAAGTGTTTTAGTTTATTTAAAAAAGTACTCCCCGGAAACCAGGTGCTTGCTTTTTGACTAGACATTAAAACGCGACCAGAAAAAATAACTAAAATAACAACAATAGCAATTGAGTAAGTAATAATTCTTTTTCTTTTTTTATTTTTAAAAATCAGTTCATCGGATTCAAAATCATTTTGCGTTCGACGTTCCTCTTTTTCTAGTTCTTTCATTTTTTGGTTGAAATCAATCATAAGACAGTTTAATAAATTAGTCGGGCTGCCGGGAATTGAACCCGGATTACACGCACCCGAAGCGTGCGTAATACCGTTATACCACAGCCCGAAGGGTGGACTTGAGAGGACTTCCGCGCTCGCTTTTCGCCGTAATGCGAAAAGCTCACTTGTCCAGACCGGCCGCTAAGCGCTCCTTAAGTCGCGCTTGTCGTCGCTCGATTATTCGCCTCGTCTTCCGACTCGGCTCATATCTCGCTCGCCGCTTGTTCGAGTCCCAAACATTAATAATAAAATATCTAAGCAAGCTTAGCTATTTTATTATTAGTGGACTTGAGGGGACTCGAACCCCTTACCTCCGCAATGCGAATGCGGCGCTCTACCAGATGAGCTACAAGCCCTTTATTTATTTTTTAGAAAAGTGTCGGGCTGCCCGGAATCGAACCGGGGCTACATGCACCCCATGCACGCGTACTACCATTATACTACAGCCCGATTCAACAAAAAAAGGCTGACGACCCTTTATCTCATTCTATCACAAAAAATTAATTTTTCAAGTCGTAATTTATAAAGATTTAGACCATATTCATGAATATTTAAGGGATTGACAAATATTTTTTTTCCTCTAAGATAGGTACTATCCTATTAGTTATTCCGGATGTGGCTCAGTTGGTTAGAGCGTCTCGTTGGCAACGAGAAGGCCACGTGTTCAATTCACGTCATCCGGGCGCCCCTGTTCATTTTAATGGCGGTATAGCTCAGTTGGTTAGAGCGCAACACTCGTAATGTTGAGGCCATGGGTTCAATCCCCCTTGCCGCTACAGGGGTTGTGGTTTCCAGACAACAGAGGGTTTGCTCCTCGTCGGCGTCGAAAAAGACGCTTTGTTTCTTGGCAAATCGCAGCCCCGCCATTCTCGCCCCGGTAAGTTCTCCGGGGCTTTTTATTTGCTAAAAGAGTCTAATTAAATTACAATATTAGTAGTAAAATAAACCTAAATTAATTAAAATATGACAACAGCTAAGACAATTTTTTCTGGCATTCAGCCGAGTGGTCGGCTTAATATTGGCAATTATATCGGGGCGATTTCCCAATGGGTAGAAATGCAAAAAGAATATAATTGTATTTTTTCAGTGGTTGATTACCACGCGATTACCGTTAAACAGGAGCCGGAAGAGTTACGTAAAAGAATAATCGAAGTGACTAAGATTTATCTGGCGGCCGGAATTGACCCGAAAAAATCAATTATTTTCCAGCAATCAGCTGTCCCGGAACACACCGAGTTGACTTGGGTTTTTAATTGTTACGGTTCTTATATTGCTGATTTAAATAAGATGACGCAGTTTAAAGATAAGGCTGGTAAAAATCAGGAAGCGGTTAGTGTTGGTCTTTATGACTACCCTGTTTTAATGGCGGCCGACATCCTCTTGTATGATACTGATATTGTGCCCGTGGGCGAAGACCAAAGACAGCATGTTGAATTAGCGCGTGATATCGCTAAACGTTTTAATAATCAATTTGGCGAGATTTTTAAAATCCCGCAAGCGGTTATTCGCAAAGAAGGAGCCAGGATTATGGCACTTTTAGATCCAACAAAAAAAATGAGCAAAAGTGATGAAAATCAAAATAATTGTATTGGACTTTTAGATGATCTTGAAGAAGTCAAGAAAAAAATTATGCGCGCCGTCACTGATTCTGGTTCGGATGTTAATTATGATCCACTCAATCGTCCAGGGGTTTCTAATCTTCTCACTATCTACGCGCAATTAGGCGGCCGGCAGATCTCAAGATTAGTGAAAGACTATCAGGGTAAAGGGTATGGAGATTTCAAAAAAGATTTAGCTGATGTCGTTATTGAGTTTTTAGAAAAGTTTCGGAAAAAGTATAATAGCATTAGCGACCAGGAAGTAATTAAAATTCTTGAAGCTGGCCGTAAGAAAGTAGAAAAAATGGCTTATGCTAAAATGGAAAAAGTGCGGCAAGTTATCGGCGTAAGATAATTTATAAATAATATTAATTATATGGATCACAAAAATGTGACGACCGCATTTGAATTGCCAAATGCAAAAATTGTAAAAAATTTAGGCGTGGTCAAAGGAATTATTGTCCGTTCCCGTTCTATCTTTGGTTCAATTGGCGGGTCACTGCAAACTTTAGTTGGCGGTAATATTTCTTTGTTTACTGAACTCTGTGAACGCACGCGTGAAGACGCTTATAACTTAATGATCAAGCATGCCGAAGATTTGGGCGCTAATGCCATTATCAGCGTTCGCTATGATGCAACCGAACTCATGGGCGGCGTGACTGAGGTTCTCTGTTATGGGACAGCGGTTGTAGTTGAATAAGCTTATTTGTAGACAAGACTCGTTTATATTAGATAACAAAAAAACCGCTAATCTAAGCGGTTTTTTTATATAATCATGAGTAATGAATTATGAGTCTAATTGGCACCAATTCGCTGCTATCTCGCGATAGCCACTCCGGCATCATGCCAGAGGCGACTATTTCTTCTTCCACGTGGAAAGAAGAAATGTTCTCCCTAGAAAGGAGGTGATCCATCCACAGCTTCCGCTACGGATGCCTTGTTACGACTTCGTCCCTGTCATCAGTCTTGCCTTCGTCCCACTATTGTGAGCCTTCGGGCACTACCAACTCC
>Ga0172375_10000342_pt1 | contig 74404 bp, 66 predicted proteins | sample LakKiv1m_FD_114537 | JGI IMG/M metagenome (GOLD analysis project Ga0172375, IMG submission 114537) | Freshwater microbial communities from Kabuno Bay, South-Kivu, Congo - kab_092012_11.1m | ecosystem: Environmental > Aquatic > Freshwater > Lake | place: Democratic Republic of the Congo... | reverse complement strand
GTCGAAGGATGCGGCCCTGTACGCTGACCGCTCCGCATCCTTCGACTACGGGCTGCGGCCCTCCGCTCAGGATGCTCCGCTACGGTTGAATCGCCGGGACAGTTGATTAATTCTCATTCCTTATCCTTTTCTTTTCATCGGCTGCGGTCTCAAGTACGTCAACGAGCGCCAGAGCCATTCAGCCGGGCCGAATCGGAAGCATTTCATCCACCAATGGCTGATGGGGATCTGGATCAGGTAGATCACAACGGTCAAGACGATTCCCATGGCAGGGCCGATCTTGCCGAACAACCGGAGCCCATAGCCGTAGAAAATCAGCGTGCAAACGATGGACTGCATCAGGTAGTTGGTCAAGGCCATCTGCCCGACCGGCGCCAGCACCCTGAGCCGCTCGCTCCAGGCTGGCGTCAGGGCCAGCAAGGCCAGCGCCGACAGATAGGCGAAACACAGCAGCGGCGCGCCGACAGTCTGAGCAGCGGTGGCAAGCAGCAAAGTCCAACTCGCCTCGAAACGAGGGAGCGACATGATCAAGGTTGCGTAGACCGCATTGCCGACGATGCCGACGACCAGGCCCCAGATCAGCAGCTTGCGGAAGCGCGGACGGTTGGCCTCGAGATTCTGGAAAATCTGCCGCTTGCCGAAATAGACGCCGACCAGGAACATCGCCAGCACGTTGAATCCGAGCATGAAGAACGATGTCAGCCCCAAGGTCGAGTAGTCGTGGACGCGCTGCGCGGTGATTTCCAGGAAGTTCCCGCTCGCGTAGACGCGGTTGGCGCGCACCAGGTCGGCGGCATAGCCCGCTTCCACTTGCGCAAAGGTCTGGTTGATCTGCGCGGCGCCTTCGGGCACAGAGCGTCCCAGTGCGACCAGGCCCGTCGAGGCGACATTGAAGAGGAGGGGAATGGCAATCAGGATCACTGCCCAGATCAACAGGGTGCGCGGCTTCGCCTTGCGGAACAGGATGAGCGGGAACCCGATCAACGCATACATGATCAGGATATCGCCAGTCCAGATCAGAAAAGCATGGATGGCGCCGATGGCGAGCAGAACGATCAGGCGGCGCAGGTAGAGCGGGACGAATCGCCCCCCGCGCGCCTGAATCCGCTCCATCAGCAGGGTCAGGCCCAGCCCGAACAGGAGCGAGAACAACGAGTAGAATTTGCCTTCGCCCGCGAAGTAGATCAGCCACTTGGCGCCGCGGTCATACCAGGGCAGGGCAGGATCCGTGGGGAAGAGAACGGCCTGGAACGGATGGCTGAAGAATGCCATGTTGACGAACAGGATGCCGAACAACGCAAAGCCGCGCAGGATATCAACGATCTGGATGCGCTCGGCCTGTTGGACGGGCGCAAGGGTGGGTTTGGCGGCAAGGTCGGTTGTGGTCATGTTGCGACTCCTGTGTTGGATTATCTCGGCACGTTCCGCGTCAGTAGTCTGGGCAAGAACCAGGGGTTACCGTGCATTCGGCCAGCGGTTTGGCGAGCGGCGTCCACGGGATCGCCCGCGGTCGCTCCATCTTGATCCACGATTGGATCATCCGTTTAGTGATTGCCGCTGATGAAGCGGTAGGAATCTACGGTTTTCATCTGTTTGTCACTTGGCCTTATGACTGCTTTGCGGCGAGCGATTGCTGATATGCCTTCCACCCGGGACACCAGGTGGTGTGCCAGCGCCACAATCGCGCCAGCAGCGATTTCGGCCTGGCTTCAGCTTTCTTGCGTATCGGACAGTTCTCACAGGAATGTTGGGGCGTGGACTGGGACCTGATTTCCTCCTACTGTTTCAAGGGTTGCGCTGTTGTCATGAATACGCGACGGCATTCACCGCTACCATGGTCGCCACTGTTGCGCCATCCACCTCGGCCAGGGTCTCGGCCACCGCTTCCCCCAAGAGGTCGCCGCCGACCAGCGCGTCGATCTTCTGTCCCGCGGCCTTGCCCTCATCCTTGGTGAAGACCAGGGCCAGCAGCCGGCACGCCCGCAGCAGGCTGAGCAGAGCCACCGTGTGCGGCTCGGGCTTTTCCCCGCCCAGCACTGCGCCGCGCAGCCGCGCTTTGACCCAGTACTTGGCCGACGCATTGTGTTCGGGATAAACTTCGTAGGGGATCACCCACAGGAAGCGCTTCTTCTCGATCCGTAGGGCGTGCTGATCTGCCAGCCTTTGAGCGACGCGTTTCTGCAGTTTGTTGCCGCTGATGGCGTTGATCCAATGGGTCAGCTTGCGCGGCTTGGTGGACTGCGCGATGGCCGCCAGGGCGTCATCGAGCAGTCCATCGCCGGTGGGGCTCGCATCCGTCACGGTCAACCGCTTGTCGGCGACCTGCACCTTACGCTGCAACGCCAGCTCAGCCAGGATGGCGCCGGCCAACCCGTAGGGCAGGTAGGATTGCGTTGCGCCGATCAGTTCGCCGGTAGCGTCGTTGATCGAGAGCAAGAACAGGTCTTCGTAGAGCTTGAGCATGCTTTCCTTTCCGCTCGGCTGTCTTCATCCGTATGGGTCAGCGCGCATCTGCCCGCATCTGCGTCTTCTGGAAGAGCAGGACGCCGAGGCCGAAGTAGAGGGCGGAGAGCAGGGTCAAAGCCGTCAACTCGAAGGCGACGTCGCGCAGGCCTGAGCCGAGTGTGAAGATCTTGTTCAGGGCGACGACGGCATGGGTGGGCGGCAGCAGGTCGGGCACGGCGAAGCCGCGACCGAAGAGCGTGAAAAGCGTGAGGCGCGGCAAGGGGAAGGCCGCGCCGGTCAGAAACATCAAGAAGCCGAGCGGGAAATTGGCGATGACGAAGGCTTGCGAGACGGTCTTCGAAAAGCAGGCCACGAGCAGGCCGATGCCGATGATGGACAAACTGGTAATGATCGTCACCACCAAAGCCAGCCAGAGCGGGCCTTGGCTGCGGAAGCCGAACCCCACCGCTGTGGCAAAGGTCAACACCACCGCGGCAATCGAGACCAGCCCCAGCCAAAGCGATGTCCCACCCAGGTAGTCGAAGGCAGTCAGCGGGGTCAGGCGCAGGCGGCGCAGCGCGCCCGATTCGATGTCCCGCGCAGGTGCCATGGCCGCCTGGAAAACCATCAACACCACGGCCAGCACGAACAGACCGGGTACGTAGTTTTCGAATTCGGTGCGCGCCGCCGAAGCGCCCAGCGGGATCTCCACGAGTTCCACTGGCCGAGGAGCAGCCGTGGACCCCTGGGCGTAGGCGTCTGCGGCAGTCATCGCCATGACCGCGGCCACCGTGTAGGTCGGGTTGGTCAGGTCGCCGACGAAGGTCAGGTCGGCGCTGGCGCTCGTGTCGCCGAAGCGGAAGGCTGCCAGTTGCGCGGAGAAGTCTGCGGGGATGATAACCAGCGCCGCGGCGGCCCGGTCGCGCAGGCGCTGCTCGGCCTCGGCGCGGTTATCCACGAGCGTCACCTTCAGCAGCGGGCTGCCGCTCTCGTATGACAGGCCGCGCAGCCGAGCGACCACCTGATCCCCGGCGGCCAGGCGCGTGCCGTCTGCCAGCGCCACCGGCGCGTCCTGGTTCATGACCAGCACGCCGTAGGAGGTGGTGCCGGTGCCGCCAGTCATCAGCCAATAAATGAAGACGAACAGCGGCGCGAAAGCCAGGCTGAGGCCGATGACCCACAGGTCGCGCTTCTGTTCGCGTACGCTCTTGATGAAAACCTGCCACAGCCTCATTCGCGCAGCCTCCTTCCGGTCAATGAAAGGAACACATCTTCCAGGGTGCTGACCCGGAGGCGTACGTTGGCGGTCTGCACACCCGCAGCAGCCAGGGCCTGCAAGAGCTCGGACAGGCGCTCGACCAGACCACGGCCGCGCACCGTCAACGTGTGGTTGACGACGGAGACGTCGGCGAAGAAACGGGCTGCAATGATGGCAGCAGCCGCGGGCCCGGCAACAGAACTGGGCGGTGCTTCCGCGATGTCCACCTCCAGCACATCCCCTGCGCCCACCGTCTGCTTGAGCGCCTCGGGGGTATCCACCACCAGCAGCCGTCCGTGGTCTATGATCGCCACCCGATCGGCCAGGCGGTCAGCCTCATCCATGTTGTGGGTGGTCAGGATGATCGTCTTTTTGCGGGCCAGCGAGCGGATGTACTCGCGCACCAGCACGCGACTCTGCGGGTCGAGACCGGCTTCAGGCTCATCAAGGACGAGGATTTGGGGGTCGTGGACCAGCGCCAGCGCCAGGTTCAGGCGGCGCTTCATGCCCCCGGAGAGCTTCCCGGCGAGCTGATTTGCCTTGGACGACAGGCCGAGCGCCTCGAGCAGGGCGCCGCCGCGCTGCCGGGCGATGCGGGGTGAAATCCTGTAGAGGCTGCCGATGAATTCGAGCTGCTCCAGCGCGGTGAGCTTTTCCCAGAGGATCGTCTCCTGCGGGCAGACGCCGACCCGGGCGCGCACCTCCGCCGCGCCGTCGTGGACGCGTTGCCCGTGGATGAGCACGCGCCCGGCGTCCGGCCTGAGCAGACCGCACATCATCGAGATAGAGGTGGTCTTGCCCGCGCCGTTTGGGCCGAGGAAGCCGAGGATCTCGCCTTCATGGACTTCGAGCGAGAGGTCGTCCACCGCGGTGAGGGCGCCGTAACGCCTGGTCAGATGCTCAGTCTGGAGAACAGTGGTCGGCATAGTTCCTCTTGTCACCTCAACGCCGCCGCGAGGACGCCCGGCCGCCACCGCCCCAAACCGCCGTCAGCCCCAACAGGAAGCCAAAGACGTACCAGTTCCCGTTGTTGTGCACCTCGAACACGTGCACCTTGTCCGAGAACAACGACACGATGAACGCCACCGGCGCGATGATCCCGTGCCAGAGGCCCTGCCAGAAGCCAGCCACCCGGCCTTCCTCGTCCGGCGTGCCACTCATCTCGTTCGGGCCAGCCCAACAGCTAGACAGGGCCAGCAGCGCCGCGATCAACACGACTGCAACAAATACGTTTCTCATGGGTGATCCTCCTCTTGCGCTCATTATGGACGAAAATGGCCCGGGCTGACTGAAGCGCGGCTGACATCCCACTGACGGCAAGGCCTCTGTCCCGCGGTCGCCGTGGGTAAGGTAGAACCGAGTCACCGGAATAACAGCAGAAACATCAGCTCTGACAGCGTGGGCAGAAGTAGCATGCGCCGCCCAGATATTGGATCTTCTCGATGGCCACACCGCAGGTCGGGCACGGCTGGCCCACGACCCGGTTGTCCATCAGGCGCCGGTATCCGCCCGGCCGATTGTGGAGATCGAGTTCATCATCCCGGCCCCCGCCAGCGATGACCGCATCCACGATGACACGGATGGCGTCGTAGAGCGTGCGCTGCTGGGTTTCGCTCAGGTCGCCGATGGGATGCCTGGGGTGCAGCCCCGCACGGAACATGATATCCTGAGCAATGGCGTTTCCCAGGCCCGGAATGAGTTGGTCCTGCGTGAGCAGCGCTTTGACGCTGCGTTTTCCCCCCGCCCGCAACTCGGCGATCAAGGCCGCGAAGTAGTCGAAGGTGAAGTCAGGTTCGATCGGGGTGGTGCGCATTCCCTTCACATACTGGCGCTCCTGTTCCCGCCCGGCTTCATACAACTCCATTGCGCCCCACATCTGCGTCAGCGCAGTGAGCGCGGAGCCGTCTGCGAAGGTGAGCCACAGGTGGTACTTGTTCGGCAACCTGGCGCCCGGTGGATGGTAGAGCAGCCGGCCTCCGCATTCACCGAACAGCAGCAGATAGCCGGGGTCGAGGGGCACGAAGAGCCATTTGCCCCGCGCGTGCGCCGCGCCGACCACTTTGCCGGCAGTCAAGTTGGCGAATTCCTCCGGGGTGCGATTGTACCAGATGAACTTGTGCGGCGAATTGCCCAGGCAGCCGCGGTGGATCGTCTTGCCCGCCACGGTTTCGTTGATCTGACGGGCCAGGGTGATGAATTCGGGCAGCTCGAACATGGCAGCCTCCACTGTCTGCGATCAGTTTCTCGCAGAAAAGCGCGGACGTCTGCGGGTTGGAAGCGAAGGATCTCCGCCGCGAAGTAGTCGATCACGTAGTGGTGGTCACCCGAAAACGATGAAACGAAGTCTGCCAGGACATCAGCCGGGTCCACACCACAGAACGGAGTTAAGCATGACACAGATTATATCACGGCGAGATCCAAACCCGGTTTCTCTTCACGCTGAACAATACTACGCCTACGATGGGAACGCAGCTACGAGCCGACACCGACGGCCGCTACCGCCTGCCCGCCGCGCCGCGGGCGTACACCGTCACCGCCTCTGCGCCAGGCTACGCCAGCGCCTCTCAATCCATCACAGTCACCGCAGGCGTGACGGTCACCGTGAACTTGGGCCTGGGTCCGCTGCGCATCTACCTGCCGCTGGGGCTCAAGCGGTTCGATGTCGGCCAACCGATCACGCCGATCGCCACGGCCACACTTACTCCGACTGCCACGATGACGCGCACGCCGACACCGACCAATACCCAATCCCCAACGCCTGCGATGTCCTCGCCGACGCCCACCGCTACAGCGACCGCCAGCCAGACGCACATCACCGTGGACGGCCAATCCAACGATTGGGCCGGGAGGCCGGTGCTGCTGGACGACCCGGCCGGCGACGTCGAAGCGGGTTTCCTCGATCTCACGACCGGCCGCGCGTTCGTCAATCAGCATACATTGTATCTGCTCGTGGAAACCGTGGATCCCCGTGCGCCGTTCGTGCAGTTCGATGTCCTGGTCGAAGCCGGGGCAAGGCATTTGCTGATCTCCTGGAAGCCGGGCCAGGCGGCGGGCTTCATCGGCGATGTGACCGGAGACTATCAACCGGTCGGCTCCGTCGTCAGGTCGTCCTTCGCGTTTAGCCCTACGTTGGAAGCGAGGATCGATCGCCGCGACCAGGGGCTATGAGCGCTCGGTGGACCTGCTGCTAAGCGCCATCCACTCGCTCAAGTGAACCGTGTCATTTCATTTGACAAACTTTGGAATCCATGTTACAAACAGCCTCGACAAACACATAGCTACGGATGCAGGTACGCCAATCGCTCGGAAGCGCGGCGTGCAATGGGGGAAGACCGGTGACCTGAGATATCAGGAAGTCCGGCGCTGTCCCGCAACTGTAACCCCGGCCTGGTCGGGGAAGCCAGATGACCCGCCTGCATCCTGGTTCCGTGACACCCTCGCGGAAAGGGGTGGGTTATGGATGCCATTAGGTTCGGCGCACAACACCCCGTCAACATGACGGGGTTTTTGTTTCCATAGCTCGACCGTTCGCGGTTGAGCTTTTTTGTTGCCCGTCCCGCAGCTCCGCGAGCATCAAATTCCCGAGGAGGAAGCCATGTCTCGCTCTCAGTTGCCCATCGTCTTGTTGATCGGGATCGTCCTGGCACTGATACTGGGTGCCTGCGCGCCCGCGGCCGTCCCGACGTCATCCGCTGCTCCGACAGCGGCGGTGGCCCAGCCCACTGCGCAGCCAGCCCAGTCGGCCGCCACGGCCCAGCCTGCGAAGACGACAGCGTCGGCTGCGGGCTACCCGGTGGCCCTGAAAGATGACCTGGGCCGCGAGGTGAAGATCGCCGCCCGGCCAGCTCGCATCGTTTCGCTGGCGCCCTCCATCACCGAGATCCTCTTTGCTGTGGGCGCAGGGCCTCAGGTTGTCGGCGTGACGAGCTACTGCAACTATCCGCCCGAAGCCAAGCAGGGCCGCGAGATCGTTGGCGGCTTCTCGGCCAAGTCGCTGAGCGTGGAGAAAATCATCGCGCTCAGACCCGATCTGGTCTTCGCTGCCGGCGCGACGCATAAGCTCGTGACCGACGCGTTGGAAGCAGCCGGCGTGCTGGTGTTTAACGTCGATCCCAAAGATTTCGCGGGCATCTACGCCGACATCACGGCCGCCGGCGCGCTGACCGGCAATATGCCTCAGGCCGAAGACGTCGTGGCCAACATGAAGGCGCGCGTCGCCAAAGTCAGCGAGACTGTCGCCGCCATACCACAAGATCAGCGCGTCAAGGTCTTCTATGAGGTGTGGGACGAGCCACTGATGACCGCCGGCCCGACCACCTTCATCGGCCAGGTGATCGAGATCGCTGGTGGCGTCAACATATTTGCAGACGTGAAGGAGCAATACCCTACGGTCAGCAGCGAGGCCGTGATCGCCCGCAGCCCCGATGTCATCCTTGGCCCCAGTTCGCACGGCGATGGGCTGACGGCTGAGAAGATTGCGGCCCGGCCGGGCTGGCAGGAGTTGGCCGCGGTGAAGGCAGGTCGCATCGTGATCGTAGATGGCGACATCATCTCGCGCGCTGGCCCGCGGCTGGCCGACGCGCTGGAAGCCGTGGCGCGCGGGCTGTATCCCGAGCGGTTGAAGTAAGGACGTCGCGTCAGGCGCCTGACGCGTGGGCAAGGGAGATCTCACCCGTGACCACAACGCGACCCCGCACAACCGTTAGCTTGGCGACCGGACTGACCGCCCTGCTATTGGCCGGCCTGATCCTCAGCCTGGGGGTAGGCGCAGTGGGGTTGCCGCCGGGGCAGGTGTTGGCGACGCTCTGGGCCAAGGCCACCAGCGCGGCCAGCGCCTCGCCGCAAGCCACGATCATCGTGTGGGATCTGCGGCTGGCGCGGGCGTTACTGGCCGTGGTCATCGGCGCCGGGCTGGCCACAGCCGGCACGGCCTACCAGGCTGTCTTCCGCAATCCGCTGGCCGACCCGTTCGTGATCGGCGCGTCGGGCGGCGCGGCGCTAGGCGCGACGTCGGCGATCGTGGCCGGGCTGCCGCTGGTCATGCCGGCCGCGTTCATCGGCGCAGTGGCGGCCGTCGCCGCGGTCTATCTGCTGGCCCAGGCCGGCGGCCGGCCCAGCGCGATCAATCTGCTGCTGGCCGGCGCGGCGCTCAGCACGCTGCTTTCGGCAGCCGTGACACTGCTGATGTTTCTCAGCGACCGCGACCTCCACGAGGTGTTCGCCTGGCTGATGGGTGGACTGGGTGGCCGCAGTTGGCCGCATCTGCGTTCGGCCGGCCCGATCATCCTCATCGGGGGCGCGGCCCTGTGGGCCCTGGCCCGGCCGCTCGATGCCCTCACCGGTGGCGATGAGGCTGCGCAGAGCCTGGGGCTCAACCTGTCACGCGCGCGATTGGCGATCGTGGCTGCAGCAACCGTCGTGACCGCAGCCGCGGTGGCCGTCGGCGGCATCATCGGTTTCGTCGGGCTGATCGTGCCGCACATCGGCCGGCGCCTGGTGGGCGGCGCGCACGGCAGGCTGATCCCCATCGCAGCGCTGGCCGGCGGGCTGCTCGTGCTGCTGGCCGACGACCTGGCCCGCACGGTCGTTGCGCCGGTCGAGCTGCCCGTCGGCGTCCTGATGGCGCTGATCGGCGCGCCTTTCTTCCTGTGGCTCTTGAAGCGAGGGTAACACTATGACCACCCTTGTCGCCCACGACCTGACGTTGGGCTATCGGAACGGCGCCGTGCTGCGCGACCTGCGCCTGACCGTCCGCCCGGGGCGGGTGTTGGCGTTGGCCGGACCGAATGGCGCAGGCAAAACGACCCTGCTGCGGGGCCTGGCCCGGCTCCTGCGGCCGCGCCAGGGCGCAGTATTGTTGGATGGCCGGGATCTGTGGCAGTTGTCCGAGCGCGATACCGCGCGGCGATTGGGCCTGGTGCCGCAGAATGAAACCTCGGAGTGGCCGCTGACGGTCGAGCAGGTGGTGGCGCTGGGCCGCGCCGCGCACCGGGGCTGGTTCATGCCTTATTCGGCCGCCGACCACGCGGCGGTGGACGCGGCGCTGGCACAGACCGGGCTCGAGCTGCTGCGCAGCCGGTTCCTCAGCGAGCTGTCGGGCGGCGAGCGCCAACGGGTGTTGATCGCCCGTGCGCTGGCGCAACAGCCGGCCACGATCCTGCTCGACGAACCGACCGCACATCTTGACCTGCGCTACCAGGGCGCCGTGTTGGGCCTGGCGCGGCGGCTGGCGCACGAGAGCGGGCTGGCCGTGGTGCTCAGCCTGCACGACCTGAATCTGGTTGCGCTCTACGCTGACCAGGTGGCGTTGATCGCAGACGGCGGCGTAGTAGCCGAAGGCACGCCGGCGACGGTGCTGACCGCCGAGCACTTGCAGCGCGCTTACGGCGTGCCCATCGCTGTGGGCCGCCATCCGGTCTATGGCACACCGCTGGTGATGCCGGTCGTGGAGGCTTGAGTATGCCGGAGAGCGAACGCCGCGCTGCGCGGCAGCAGGCGCGTAAGAAGGGGCTGGTCATCGTCCACACCGGCAACGGCAAGGGCAAGACGACGGCCGCGTTGGGCATCGTCCTGCGCGCCTGGGGCCGCGGGATGCGCGTCTGTGTGATTCAGTTCTTGAAGAACGAACATGCCCGCTACGGCGAAATTCGGGCGGCCGAGAAGCTGGGCATCGAGTGGCTGAGCACCGGCGATGGCTGGACCTGGGCGAGCCACGACGGCGACGAGACCCGCGCCCGCGCGGTCAACGCCTGGGCGACGGCGCAAGCGAAGATCGTCAGCGGCGCCTACGACATCGTGGTGCTCGACGAGTTCACCTATCCGCTGTACTACGGCTGGCTGGACACCGCTGCGGTGGTCGCCTGGCTGGCCGAGCGTAAGCCGTCCATGCAGCACGTGATCATCACCGGCCGCTATGCGCCCTCCGCGCTGGTGGACTTCGCCGACCTGGTGACGGAGATGCGCGAGGTGAAGCATCCCTTCGCCGAGCAGCACATTCAGGCGCAGGCGGGGATCGAGTTCTGAACGTTGACGACCACGAATCCTTCCCTCCCTCGCCTGGTGATCGCAGGCGCGCACAGCGGCGTCGGCAAGACCACGCTGACCGCCGGGTTGATCGCGGCCTGGCGTCGCCGCGGGCTGGCCGTGCAGCCGTTCAAGGTTGGGCCGGATTACATTGATCCCAGCTACCACACCCTGGCGGCGGAACGGGCCTGCCGCAACCTGGACACGTGGATGTTGCCGCCGGTGGCGGTGCAGGCGTCTTTCGCTCGCGGCAGCCGCGGGGCCGACCTGGCGATCATCGAAGGGGTGATGGGACTCTACGATGGTTTCAGCTATGACGATGAGGCGGGCAGTACCGCGCACGTCGCCAGGCTGCTCGATGCGCCCGTGGCGCTGGTGCTCAACATCCGGTCGCTGGCCCGCAGCGCGGCCGCGCTGGCCCAGGGCTACACAGCGTTCGATTCCCGTCTGCGTTTTGCAGGCTTCATCCTGAACTACGCCGGCAGCCCGCCACACGGCGAAGGGGTCGCCAGGGCCATTGCCGCCGCCACCGGCCTACCTTGCTTCGGCTGGCTGCCGCGCGATGACCGGCTGAGCATCCCCGAACGGCATCTGGGCCTGATCCCCACCGCCGAGCCGGGCCGCTGGGAGGCGTTCATCGGCGCTGCCGCCGACCACGTCACACGCTACCTGGACCTGGATGCCCTGCTGGCGGCTGCCCGGTCATCGGCGCAGAGCTTCGAGGCACCCGAACCCACCAGAGTTGCGCCGAGCGGCTGCCGCATCGCGGTCGCGCGCGACGAGGCGTTCAGCTTCTACTACGAAGACAACCTGGATCTGCTACGGGAGGCCGGCGCGGAGATCGTCTGCTTCAGCCCCTTGCGCGATAGCCAACTGCCGACCGGATGTCGCGGCCTTTACATCGGCGGCGGCTTCCCCGAAGTCTACGCCGCGCGCTTGGCCGAGAATGTATCGCTCCGCAAGGAGCTGCGTGCGGCCATCGCCAGCGGGCTGCCCACCTATGCCGAATGCGGCGGACTGATGTACCTGACGCAGTCCATCAGCGATCTGGCGGGGCAAGCCTACCCGATGGTCGGCGTGCTGCCAGGCCGCTCGGTCATGGCTGGATGCCTGACGCTGGGCTATCGAGAAGTAATCACCGAACGCGCGACGTTGCTGGCGCCGGCCGGCACTCTCCTGCGCGGCCACGAATTCCATTACTCGGACTGGATCGAACGTCCCGATGATGCGCCGGCTGCCTATCGGTTGTATGACCGTGACGCGGCCGGCCGTCGGGAGGGCTACGCCGCCGGCAACCTGCTGGCGTCATACATCCACCTGCATTGGGGCGCGGCGCTCGAACTAGCCGCACGGTTCGTGGCCGTCTGCCGAGAAGGAGCACCCGATGCCGTATAACCCTTTTATCCCCCTGGCGAGTTGGTTATTGGACGCCACGCTCAGCGACCCACCCAATCGCTGGCACCCGGTCGCGTGGCAGGGCCGATTTCTGACGTGGGCCGAACGCCGGGCGCAGGAGTCAGGCGGCAGGGATCAGGAATCAGCAAGCAGGGGACAGGGGTCGCCGGAGCATCCCTTCGATAAATCCAGGGCAGATGCCCGCGCCGGACACGGCGCCACGGCGGATGAGAAAAGCACCGCAGAGGCGCGGAGGCCGCGGAGATCCCTGGCTGTTCTCTGCGCTCTCTGTGTCTCTGCGCTGATTCTCAGAGCGGCAGGCTCTGAGCGGGATGGCCGCGCTGTCCCGGCCACGCAGTCGAAGGATGCGGCCCTTCGTTTCGCCTGGGGTGCGGTCGCGCTAACGGCCGGCATGGGGCTGAGCGCCATCCTCGCCTGGACGGTTCAGCGCGTCGCCGCACGCCTGCCGTGGCCGCTGCGTCTGCTGATCGAAGCCGGCGTGCTCAAGCTGGCGATCTCATCCCGCGGCCTCGATCGCGCTGCGGGCGAGGTGGAGGCCGCGCTGCGCCGCGCCGACCTGCCCGAAGCGCGGCGCCTGCTGAGCTGGCACCTGGTGAGCCGCGACACGCGTGACCTGAGCGCCGAAGAGGTGGCGGGCGCAGCGGTTGAATCGGTGGCCGAGAACCTGACCGACGCGCTCGTTGCGCCGCTATGCGCTTATATGGCCGGTGGGCTGCCTGGCGTCTGGGCCTATCGTTTCGCCCAAACCGCGGACAGCATGTGGGGCTATCACGACGAGCAGCATGAGTGGCTGGGCAAACCCGCGGCCCGGCTTGACGACGCGCTGAACTGGCTGCCCGCACGGCTGGCCGCCGGACTGCTGACCGCGGCCGCTGCGCTGCTCGAAGGCCGCGCAGCAGCGGCCCGCGCCTGGCAGGGGCGACGTAGGGAGGCACGTAACACCGCCAGCCCCAACGCCGGCCAGACCATGGCGACCATGGCCGGCGCACTGGGCGTCACGCTGACCAAGCGCGGGCACTATGTCCTGCGGGGCGGCGACGCGGCAATCACGCCCGACGTGCTGGCGCGCGGCCGGCGGATCGTCCGCCTGGCCGCCGGGTTGGCGGTGGTCACCGCCATGATCATGGCGCTCTCGGGGAGGTTATCGCATGGCCGACGGTGAGGACCTCACCCCCTCATCCCCTTCTCCGACGCGGAGAGGGGGAAACGCGTCCTCCCCTTCCCTCGCAGAGCCTGTCCTGAGCCTGCCGAAGGAGAAGGGGGCTGGGGGGTTAGGTGAGATCCACGGCGGCCCAAACGAGGCCGAGCTGGCATCGCTGGGCCTGTGGCCGGAAGATGTGCTGGACTTCAGCGCCAGCACCAACCCGTTCGGCCCGCCGCCCGGCGTGATCGAGGCGCTGGCCGCGTGCGACGTCACGCGCTACCCCGACCGGCGTGCGACCCGCCTGCGCGAGGCGCTCGCCCGTCACGAAGGTGTGTCGCCCGACCAGGTCATCGTGGGCGGCGGCGCAACGCAGCTCATCTGGGCTATCGCGGCCGCCTTCCTGCGGCCTGGCGATACTGCGCTCGTCTTCGGCCCGACCTTTGGCGAGTACGCGGCCGCCGGCCGGTTGATGGACGCGCAAATCGTGGCGTGTAACGCGCCAGGCGCTGGCGAAGCGCCTGGCGCGTGGCCGCGCGCTGCTCGCATCGCCTGGCTCTGCAATCCCAACAACCCCACCGGCGTCTACCGGGACGCCGCAGAGGTCGCATGGCTGAGGAAGGCCGCGCCCGCCGCGCTCTGGGTGCTGGATGAGGCGTATCGGCCCTTCGTCACCGAGCCGTGGGACAGCCGGTCGCTGCTGGCGGACGGGAAAACGATCCTGCTCCGCTCGCTAACCAAAGATTGCGCACTGCCGGGCCTGCGGCTGGGTTACGCGCTGGCCGCGGCGACGATCGTCGCGGCGCTTGACCGTGCACTGCCGCCCTGGAGCGTGAGCGCGCCCGCCATCGCCGCGGGGCTGGCGGCTTTGCGGAGTTACGCGGCCGTACGTGCTTCCCTATTGGCGTTGCGCGCGGAGACCGCCTGGCTGCGGGCTGCGCTGCTCGAACGGGGCTGGCGCGTGTCGTCCTCAGCGACCAATTTCCTGCTGATAGAAGTGGGGGATGCCGCCGCGCTGCGCCAGCGTCTGCTGGCCGAACATCGCATCCAGGTGCGCAACTGCGCTTCTTTCGGAATGCCCGATTTCATCCGCATCGGCACGCGCACGCGGCCGGAGAACGAGCGGCTGTTGGTCGCGCTAGGCGCTTACAGGTGAGATTCTTGTATAGCCAGCAAGAAATTCTCACGCAAAGCCGCAAAGAGTTTTCTTGGCGTCTTGGCGCTTTTGCGTGAGTCGTTTGGTTCCGGCTTGTCCGGGTTGGTAGGTTCAAATGACTGCCAAAACATTGATGATCCAGGGCGCGGCCTCATCGGTGGGCAAGAGCTTGCTCGTGGCCGGCCTGTGCCGGCTCTATGCCCGTCGCGGGCTGCGCGTGGCGCCCTTCAAAGCGCAGAACATGAGCAACAACGCCGGGGTGACACCCGAAGGGGGCGAGATCGGCCGCGCGCAAGTAACGCAGGCCGAGGCGTGCGGCATCCCGCCGCATGTGGACATGAACCCGGTACTGTTGAAGCCGGAAGCCGACAGCCGGTCACAGATCGTTGTCCTGGGCCGGCGGCTCGACACCCTCCCGGCGCGCGACTATTACCGCCGCAAAGCGGAATTGTGGGAGGTGGTGACTGCTGCGCTGGCGCGGCTGCGGTCGCGCGCCGACCTGGTGCTGATCGAAGGCGCGGGCAGCCCGGCCGAGCTCAACCTTAAGCGAGGGGACATCGTCAACATGGCCGTGGCGCGGCACGTCCAGGCGCCCGTGCTGCTGGCCGGCGACATTGACAAAGGTGGCATCTTCGCCCAACTCCTGGGCACCCTCTGGCTGCTGGAACCGGAGGAACGGGCGCTGGTGCGCGGCTTGATCGTCAACAAGTTCCGCGGCGACCCCGATCTCTTCGCCGACGGCGTTCGCATCCTGGAGGAACGGGGGGGCGTGCCCGTGCTCGGCGTCATCCCCTGGCTGCACGCTCACGGCATCCCGGAAGAGGATGGCGCCGGGCTGGACGATCCGGCCAGTACACCCGCCCTCGGCGCGGTCGATGATCCTCTCGTCGATATCGCCGTCGTCAAGCTGCCGCGCATCGCCAACTTCGACGACTTTGACCCGCTGGCAGCCGAGCCAGGAGTGCGCATCCGTTTCGTGCAGACGCCGGAGGCTTTAGGACGGCCCGACGCGGTCATCCTGCCCGGCACCAAGCACACGTTGGCCGACCTGGCCTGGTTGCGCGCAACAGGACTGGCCGAAGCCATCATGGACCTGAGCCAGGGCGGAGCAGCGCTGGTCGGCATCTGCGGCGGCTATCAGATGATGGGCGAGATCATCAGCGACCCTCACGGCGTCGAAGGCGGCGGCGAGGTGGCCGGGCTGGGGCTGCTCCCGGTGGAGGTAGTCTTTGACCACCAGAAGGTCACTCAGCAGGCGACTGCATGGCCGCTGGGCCGCTGGCCGTGGTTCACCGGTCAGGAGCGGCTGACAGGCTATGAAATCCACGCGGGCCAGGCCGAGACGCCCGCCCCGCTGCTCCAAATCCGGCGGAGCGATGGCGAGATCACCCATGATGGCGCTGCCGCGTCCGATGGCCGCACCTGGGGCACGCACCTGCATGGCCTGTTCCACAACGACTGCTTCCGCCGCGCCTGGCTGAGCAGCCTGGGCTGGCATGAGACCAACGTGCTGGCGGAGGGCGCGCAGATGTCCTACCGGGAGCGCAAGGCCGCGGCCTATGACCGGCTCGCCGATGCGCTGGAGGCGGCGGCGGATGTGAGGCGGCTGGATGCGATCATCGGCCTGTGACCACGCGCCGGCCGCCATAGGCGCTACCGTCAGCCTGCCTGGCACGTGCGGCGAATGGGTGCAAGGCACGTTGGACGGTGTGCCCTGCCTCGTTTCCTGCGCGGTGGACTGGTATGCGCAGGTCACGGTTACCATGAACGGCGTTGACGCCTGGCAGTTGCCACCGAACGCCGCCAAAGCCGCTGCGGCCCTACGACTGGCGTTGGCCACGCGCGATGCTCCCGATGTCAAAGGTACACTGCGGCTGGACAACGCCCTCCCGCGGTCGCGCGGCTACGCGTCGAGCACCGCCGATGTCGGCGGGACGATCTACGCGACTGGCGAGGCTCTGGGGCGCCCTTTCGTGGCCGAAGAGGTCGCTCGGCTGGCGACCCAAGTGGAACCGAGCGACAGCACGATTTTCCCGACGCCGACCTTATTCGCCCATCGGGATGCGAGCTTCCACCGGCCGCTGGCTGCGCTCCCACCGCTGGCGGTCGTCGTTCTGGATCCGGGCGGCGCGGTGGACACATTGGCATTCAACGCCGTAGATCATACGGCCGCCTTGAAGCTGGCTGCGGGCGCGCACCGGGAAGCATTCGGCCGGTTCGAGGCTGGCCTGGTGTGCGGCGACGCTGTCGAGGTGGCACAGGCTGCGACTCTGAGCGCCCGCGTCCACCAGGCGATCCTGCCCAACGCGCTGGTAGGCGACGCACTGGCCGCCTATCCTGCCCTGGGTGCGCTGGGCATCTGCCGCGCACACAGCGGCACGCTGGTGGGGCTGGTCTGCCGGCCCGAGGCAGCGGCCACCGTGGCGCGGCGGGCAGCGCTGCGGTATGGGGGTGTGGCGGTAAGCATTCACCGTTGCCTGACGTAGCGATTGACCCTGACAAGCCTGAACCAAATAACTCATGCAAAGGCGTAAGACGCCGGGAAAACGCTTTGCGGCTTTGCGTGAGAATTCCTTGTTATCCGTACGAGAATTTCACCGACAAGATCCTTTTCTCGGCAAGCAAACCGTTCTCTTGAGGAGGAATCGTGGCAAATTGGCGCACATTGGCGGGCGCGATCCCGCCTATAGACGAAGCGAGCATGGCCGCGGCGCGCGCCCGGCAGAATACGCTCACCAAGCCCCAGGGCAGCCTGGGCCGGCTGGAATCACTCTCGATCCAACTCGCCGGCATCACCGGTCAGCCGCGGCCGCGTGTGACCCGCAAGGCGGTCATCGTCATGGCCGGCGACCACGGCGTGGCGCGCAACGGCGTCAGCGCCTACCCCAGCGAGGTGACGCCGCAGATGGTGTTGAACTTCCTGGCTGGCGGCGCAGCCATCAATGTGCTGGCCCGGCAGGCCGGCGCCCGCGTGACCGTGGTGGACGTGGGCGTGGCTTACGATTTCGCCGACGCGGCCGGGCTGGTGCGCCGCAAGGTAGCCCACGGCACAGCCGACTTCACCCGCGGCCCGGCCATGACCGCCGCCCAGGCCGACGCGGCGTTGCAAGTCGGCGTGGAAATGGTCGAGGCGGAGATCGCGGCCGGGCTGGACCTGGTCGCCACCGGCGACATGGGAATCGGCAACACGACTCCTTCCGCGGCCATCGTCGCCGCGCTTAGCGGCCGGCCCGTGGCGAGCGTGACCGGCCGCGGCACCGGCGTGGATGAGGCAGGGCTGGCGCGCAAGATCGCTGCCATTGAGACCGCACTGGCGGTCAATCGGCCGAACCCGGCCGACGCGTTCGATGTGCTGAGCAAAGTCGGTGGGCTAGAGATCGCAGGACTGGCCGGCGTCATCCTCGCCGCGGCCAGCCGACGCGTGCCGGTGGTGATCGACGGCTTCATCTCCGGCGCAGCCGCGGTGATCGCGGTCGGCCTAGCGCCCGCGGCCCGCCCTTACATCATCGCCTCGCACCGTTCGGTGGAGATCGGTCACGCGGCGATGTTTGACCTGTTGGGCGTGCGGCCGCTGTTCGATTTCGATCTGCGGCTGGGCGAAGGCACCGGCGCCGCGCTCGCATTCCATGTCATCGAGGCTGCCTGCCGCATCCTGGACGAGATGGCGACCTTCGGCGAGGCGGGCGTGAGCGAGAAGGCGGATGGCAAATAGCAGATGGCAGATGGCAGATGGCAGATGGCAAATAGCAGATAGCAGATGGCAGATAGCAGATGGCAGATGGCAGATGGCAAATAGCAGATGGCAAATGGCAGATGGCAGATGGGAGTTTGGCATTTGCTATCTGTCCATCTGTGGGAGGCGCCCTACATGAACGACTTCTTGCGCGCGCTCAGCCTGCTCACCATCCTACCCGTGCGCGGGCGATGGGAGGCAGACACCGTGGCGGGCCGGACGATGGCGTTCTATCCGCTGGTCGGCGCGGTCATCGGCGCGCTGCTGGCCGGGCTGGCCTGGCTGTCGGGCGAGTTGCGCCTGGCCGAGGCTGCACCTCTGCTCCCAGCCGCGCTGATCCTGGCAGGCTGGGCGGCCTTGACCGGCGCGCTGCACCTGGACGGCTGGGCCGACTGCTGCGACGCGCTCTTCGTGCCGGTGAGTCGCGAGCGCCGGCTGGAGATTATGAAGGATCCCCGGCTGGGCGGCTTTGGCGCGGCCGGGCTGATCCTGCTGCTGATCGTCAAGCTGGCCGCGCTCCAGGGGGTCGCCGCCAGCCCGGCCGCCCTCCCGACCCTGATCGCCATCCCTACGCTGGCCCGCTGGGCCGCGGTGATCGCGGCGAAAGCCTACCCCTCGGCGCGGCCGGGCGGCATGGGCGACTATTTCCGCCGCGGCCTGGGCCGCCGCGAGCTGCTGCTCGCCACGGCCATCGCCGCAATCGCCGCCGCGCCGCTCCTCTGGCGCGGCGCGCTGCTCTGGGCCGTCGTCGGCCTGGCACTGCTGGCCCTGTCCCGGCTGGCGTGCGCCCGTCTCGGCGGCCTCACCGGCGACGTATACGGCGCGATCATTGAGCTGGCCGAGACGGCCGCGCTCGTCGCCGCCGCCTTTACGGTTCACGCTTGACGTTTGACGTTTCACGTTGTCACGTTTCACGCATCACGTATCACGAGATTGCCATGTTCCGCATTGGCACAACCTCCTACATCATCCCGGCCGACATCCTGCCCAACGTCGAGTTCCTGGCCCCACACGTAGACGACATCCAACTGGTGCTGTTCGAGACGGACGACTACGGCAGCAACCTGCCCGATGCGGCGTTGTGCGACCGGTTGAATGAGGTCGCCGCGGCGCACGACCTGACCTACACCGTCCATCTGCCCCTCGATCTTCGCCTCGGCGACGGCGACGCAGAGACGCACATCTCCCTGGTCAAGGCGCGGCGCGTTATCGACGCGACGGCCGCGTTGAAGCCATTTGCTTACACCTTGCACCTGGACGGCCGCGCGCTCATCGAAGGCAGAAGCACGTTGCGCTGGCAGGAAGCCAGCCTGCGCGCCCTGGAGATCGTCGGCGGCTGGCTGGACGAACCGCAACGGCTCTGCGTGGAGAACCTGGAACGTTGGGATCCCGAGGCGTTTGCGCCGCTAGTGGAGGCATTGCCGATCAGCCGGACGATTGATATCGGCCATCTGTGGCTGCAGGGGGCCGATCCACTGGATCACCTGTCACGCTGGATCGGTCGAACGCGCGTCATCCACCTGCATGGCATCGCCGAACGCGACCACGTCTCGCTGGCTCATATCCCGAACGGATGCCTTGATCCGGTGATCGCTTTCCTGGTCGAACATTTCGCCGGTGTGGTGACGTTGGAAATCTTCAACCAGGCCGATCTCGTGTCATCACGCGACGCCCTGGCCGCCTCGCTGAAGCGATTAGACAGGCAGGAAGACAAACGATGGCTAAAGAGTTAATTCTAATCTTGGGCGGCGCGCGCAGCGGCAAGAGCAGCCACGCCGAGAGGCTGGCGCTGGAGCTGGGAGGACCAGACGTGCTGTACGTGGCGACGGCGCAGGCGTTCGACGACGAGATGCGGGCGCGTATCGCCGCACATCGGGCCGCCCGGCCGCGGGGCTGGCGCACGCTGGAGGCGCCAACCCTGATCGCGGCGCCCCTGGCGGAAATGATCGAGACGGCACGTGTAGTGCTGCTGGACTGCATGACGCTACTGGCGAGCAACGCGATCCTGGCATTGGGCGAAGAGCCGACAACGCCGGCTGCAGAAGAGGCGGTGGACCGAGAGGCGGCGGCCCTACTGACTGCCTATCACGCAGGTGACGCCGCTTGGATCGTGGTGAGCAACGAGGTGGGGATGGGGTTGGTACCGCCCTACCCGCTGGGCCGCGCCTATCGTGATGCACTGGGCCGCGCCAACCAGCGCCTGGCTGCGGCGGCCGACCGGGTCTTGCTGATGGTGGCTGGACTCCCCCTCATCCTGAAGTGAACCTGGTACGGATTGGCGGGCCCTGGGCCCGGCTTTTCGGGCAGGAGCGGCCGGACACACCTGCTTGCCGACCACGGCCTCAACAGCCATCCGGCGTCATCGTGAGGGCAGCGGCGCTTCAGAGATCTTGCCGTCAGTTCTAACATCGACGAAGAATTGCTGATGTTGCGGTTTAAGCAGAGTGATGCTGAGAAACCGGCGTATGAAGCCTTACCCTATGCGACACAAGCGGTTGTGCCCCCCTGCGGTTTCATGTACAATGCGTGCATTCCAGCACGGAATAACCACACGGCGCGTCGGCAGCAGCGGCGTACATCGTCGTTCTCTCAATGACGGAGGCGAAAGGAGCACCTTGCCATGATCAGCTCGTTCAAGGAATTGACCAGGCAACAGGAGTCGCGCGCCGGTGGCAAGGGTCGAACCCTGGCCAGACTCTTTCGAGCGGGCTACCGCGTGCCTGATGGGTTCATTATCCAGCCAACAGCCTTCGCCGGCGATGATCTGGCCCCGGAAGCGTGGGCGCGGGCGCAGACCCAGCTTGCCCGGCGTGATGCCGGAGACGCGCGAGATCGCCTTGTTCTGGCACCTGCTGTTCTGAGAACACCGAGGTGAGCGCCTTATGCAAATCAACAAATGGATTGGGTAAGCCGATAGCCTCGCCGCGATCACCGGGGCGGCTCGGCGACGTTCGTCGTGCCTGGCAGACCTACCTGATCCATTTCTTAACCTGCATCAGACGCGAGAACTTCACGGATTTCCTGCTGTTGTGATATAATCTGAGTGACCATCCTGGAGAACTTGCCATGTTACATTCTACTGAACTCACACGGTTTACTCGGGGCCACATAGTTGCGGGACTCATCATGTTGGCCTTGCTGCTGACCGCTTGCTCAACCCAACCATCCACCGTTGCGCAGCAACCGGAGACATTCATTCCCACACAGACGATCATCGCTCCGGCGGCGTCTCTCACGCTATTGCCAGCCACTAAGGTTTTTACGCCTCCTCCCCCAACCGCGATGGTTGCTCCTACATCAACAGCTGTTCCACCTCCCACCAACACACCTCCTCCCACACAAACATCTTCGCCAACGACAACGCCTGCCCCGACCGAAACGCCAGCGCCGACCTCAACCCCAACTCCTCGGCCGGATGCGGGATGGAAAGTGGTAGGCGGACCAAATATCTTAAGTTCTTCGGTATGGGGAGTGAATTATAATGGCGGAAAAGATACGATCACCGCTCAAAACGGAGGGATCGTCGCCAAAGCCTCAAGCGGAGGATGGTTTGCGTATGAGAATAAGAAAACCGCTATGGCTATCAGTGGGCCTTTTGTGGTCGATATGAAAATAAGCGGTACAGGAGATTGGGGGATTGTGTTTTATGGAAGAAGCGCAACAGGGGAGTGGTGGCAGGGCCTTCGGCAGCTTGATATTGGATATGATGGAGGTACAAGACCGGTCATTGGATTTCGAGACGGAAAGACCGATGCGAGAAAAAGATACGAGCTTGTGCGGCTTGATCCTCAGGGAATGACGGTGGTGTTTTCTGCAGATGGCTCACAGGTCGATCTTCTTGATTTGGAGGGAAAATCGCTGCTTCGAGGCGGAGCTATCACTCTTTCTTCGCCTATGTTTCCGGATAAAAAATGTGGGTGGGGACAAGCCTCAACGGAGGCAAAAGTGGCGGTTCATCTATTACAGTTGAACAGATGGCTATTCGTTCTGAGCCGGGGACTGTTGCCTGGGTAAACTCACCTGCGGTTCCAGCTACACCTGTTGTAGACGCCCCAGCAGCCCCAACACAAAAACCAGCAGAGGCAAAACCAGCCCCATCTGGTGGGAGACAGGAGATTGTGTTAAAGCCGGGAGAAAACATTATTTCGCAACTTCCTGAACAATTTCGACTTAATGCTACCACTCATAACCAAAGACAGTTTGTTTTGTTTTCATTTCCTGGTGCTCCAGTTGGAGTTGGTGATTCCAAAGAACAAGTTTCTGAGTTTTTAAGTGGACCGTGGGTACAAAAAGAATGGATTGAAAATGGTGAGGTTTTTATTTCCTTTAGTTTTCGAGGCAAGACATTTACTGGAAAATTTTTGGTAAATCCATATTCAAATCAAGTAATTACAAAGAATCCGTATAGTACTCTTGAATACGGGAAGAAGCCTGAAGATATCCCTCAAAGTGCTATTGTAGCAATATGTATAGAAAAAGGCGAATGGAATAAGATAGAGACGGATCCAAATGTAATTATTGGGATTATCGGACTTGCTTATTAATAGACTGATCTCTCTCTTTATTGAATCTCAATAGAAATACTTATATACTTAATTTTATGCTGAGAGAAAAGCTATTATATCTCTTCATATTTCTTTCTTTTTTAGCATCCTTTTGTATTATAACAAAACCAATAATTGCAGCTTGTGCATTATGTGGGCCAGCTGGATGTTCAGGGCAATCGATAAGATGCTGTACTGATACGAGCTATGATCCATGTAGTGCAAATGGGAGAACGTGTGAGAATCCGTGTGACAACGTTGAATGCACAAATTCAAATCAGTGCCCTGATAATGCAAGTTATGAACAATGTGGTAATCAAGGACAGTGTACTGTAGGAAAACAATGTAATGGCGGACAATGTCAATATTATTGTACCGGGTATCCGCCTTGTGGAGGGGGAGGATCTTCTGATACTACGCAACCAGTTTGCGTAGATAGTGAATTCACGGTAAATCCCACAGTCTTTGATACTACAACGACCACATTCACTCTTTCAGGAAGAATAACCGACAATGTACTGCTTGATCGTGCGGATATACTCTGTTTGGGGTGTTATAACAACTGCACTGCTGACAACTGGTATGCTGTGCGAGCAGGAATACTTCTTTCTGGGGGCAATGCTACTTTTAATGAAAGCAACATCACTCTTCCAACAGAATGTAATGCGCGCATATCAAGCGTTGGAAAGAGTACATTTGCTGTCATGGCGTGGGACAGTAGTGGTAATGTAACTTGTTGTAGTCCGGCAAATAATAACTGTTATAAAGACATCACCTATACATATACCGCCGGGGGGAGAATCACCAAATGCGGCACGTCTGACGGCGTAAGCGGAGCGACTGTTGGAGTATACAATGATACCTGGGGGGCACAAAACAAAACAGTAGTCACCGACGCAAACGGCTACTGGTCTATTGCGCAATACTTACGCAATGGCGATGGGTATGCAGTTCGGCCAACTCCCGTAGGCGGCCATTATATCGGTAGCGCAAAGACAACAACATCCGGCTGGAATTGGAACTACTGTGTTAATCAAAATCCCGGAACGCAACCATGGGGAGATACCCCTCTTGGCTCTGCTTCGTATGAGTGCCAGAGACGATCTATAGCGGTCGCAATTGACTGTGCGGGACCGAATGGGTCAAACGAGTGGCAGCGGTGCAACTTCTGTTTTGACGTACTCCCCTGTGCCACCAACATGACCGCAACATGCACCTCTCCTTTCCGTGTCGACTTCAATTGGACAGCAATCCCCGGCGCAGCAAACAATACCATTCGAGTTGACAACACAAGCAACTCCTGGCACGGAGACGAAAACGCAGCTTCATCTCCCGGATGTGATGACTACGGCCGTCCGGGATATGGATGTTATGGAGATCGCTGGATCAATACAACATCTCCTCCTGCCACCAGTGTCATTGTGACACCGGGAGTAGCATATAATTGGAGCGTGCAGGGAATGCTTCCGGGCGAAACATACCCCTACTACGGTTGCCAGCAAAACGGGCCGTCATTCACCTGTCCGACCCCAACACCCGTCTGCGGACAGCCGGGCGCGCCGGTGATATTAAACCCCGGCAGTGGCACCTGCACAAAAACCGAACCAAGCACCTATTCGATACGCCAAGACTATAATGAGTCGTATTGTTATCCTCATGATGCATGGGCAAGAATACTGCAAGGAACAAACAAGCTATTTACCTCAAATTGGAACGCAAATAGAAGTGCAATTCCCGCTCCGGGCGGATCATATACATACACCATATGGGAAGCGGGAAGCGGGACACCTCTTACCCCGACTCCGGTTGCGATTTCTTTGGGAACAGGAGACTATATTTTACGGACGTTAACTGCAGCCAATCAGCATGATGCCGCCTATTCGTGCACACCTGCGGTGGGTGCAGGTGTTCGTGGGGCGGATTCGTGGACGGCACCTCCGTTCGCTGCAACACCTGGCGCCGCCGGAGTATGAATGGTGCGGCATCGAGGCCGAGGTAGGGCATTTGCTCTAAACGCTCTTTTCTGATATTCTCCGAAAAGAATACCGGCAACGATACCGGCGGGCTATTGCAGAAATTCGCCTTTATTTGGAGACAGGTAGTATGACTGAGACCTATCGCGCGACAGTTCTTACCGGGAAAGGTGGTCCGGAGGTACTCCAGGTGAAGGAACTGCCTCTCCCGGAGCCCGGACCGGGCGAGGTGCGGGTGCGGGTGCGCGCCAGCGGTGTTGGCTCGACAGACATCATCATGCGCCGCGGCTCGTATATGTACGCTCCGAAGATCCCATTTGTGCCCGGCTATGAGGTTGTGGGCAACGTCGAGGCGTTGGGCACGGGCGTTCAGATGCGCCTCGGGCAACGTGTCGCCGCACTCGCCGTCTATGGCGGCTACGGAGAGGTGGCGGTGCGGCGTGCGGAAGAGTTTGTTCCGGTGCCGGATGGACTAGACGATGCAGACGTGGTCGCGCTGATCCTCAACTACGTGACCGCGTTCCAGATGATCGAGCGGCTGGCGAAGCCTCGAAGTGGCCAGGTCGCCCTGGTGACAGGCGCCAATGGCGGTGTGGGAACGGCGCTGCTCGAACTCTTGCGCCTGCGCGGTGTGAAAACCATCGGCGCCGCGTCTCCGATCAGGCACGACCTGATCCGCTCTTACGGCGGGATGCCGATCCCATCGCGCGGCGTGCCCATCGACGTGTCGGTCCACAGCATCGCACCAGAGGGCGTAGACATCGCTTTTGATGTTATAGGCGGGCACGGGACCGCTGAGTGCATCCGAGCAACAAGGCGCGGTGGAATGATCGTGGGCTACGGCTTCATGGGCACTATGAAAAACGGCAAGCAGCAGACAGGTCTGGTTTTCCTGACGCTTTGGTCCGCGCTGGTGGGGTCGCGGCTGGCCGGACGGCGCGGCGCCTTTTACGGCATCACCGCGCTCCATCGGAGAAATCCACAGCCGTTCCTGGAGGATCTGCAGAGGTTGTTCGATCTGCTTGCACGCGGACAAATTAAACCGAGGATCGCGGCACGGCTGCCATTGCTCGAGGCCCGGCGCGCGAATGAGATGCTGGAGGCGGGCGGCCTGGAGGGGAAGATCGTTTTGTTGGCGTCCGAGCTATCGGAAGCGAAGTCGATTCAGAGATGAGTGTGGTTTCTGGCCAGAAAGACTTTACAGGCTTTTGGCTGCTGCCATGAGGGGCAATACCTGGGGGTGGCCTTCTTCGACGAGGATACCTGGCAGAACAGCCCCAGGCGCAGCGAACGGTTTCACGTGCGCGCGACCACGGTGAATCTCTACTACGCCTGTGGCGCGTGGGACGACAAGACTGTCGCGGACAAGCCACCTCATGCCGTGACCGCGGGGACACCGTGCTTCCGGCGCATTCACCTGAGCCACATCACCGCACCGACTCTGCCGTTAACCGCCGTTTCGCGTCCGACGAAGCACCTGTCGTCGTGGCGGACACGGCCGGGAATGCTTTGCTCTTGCCGGGCGCCGCGAATTCATTGAGCGATCAGTTTAGACACGCGCCATCCCATGCCGTAACACGGTCTTCAGTTTGTCCGGTTCAGCCCGCCGCGGGTCGCCCATGTAAATCTCGTGGTGCTTGCCGGTCAGGTGGTCGGGCTGCATGCTCATCGGGGCAACCTCCTCGCTCAGGATTCAGTAGCATTATACAGTCGTGGCCTCTGATTCGTCATGTGCTATACTCATAGAGCGCGCCGCAATTCCCCGTAGGCGAAGGCAGCCCTATGGCGGCTGCACGGCCTGAGGCGCGGTTGCCCCCAAGGGAGGCACCCATGCGCTGGCACCGATGGTTCATGAGTCTCGTCGTAGCGTGCGTTCTGCTCGCGACGCCATCACGCGCTCGATCTACCGGCCTGGCCGGAGACGGCGCGGCCTGGAGACTCGTTGGTCAACTCGGCGGACCGGCTGCTGCAGTTGCCGTACGGGGTCACTACGCCTACCTTGGCGTCGGGCTGCGCCTGATGATACTCGACATCACCGACCTGGGGCACCCCGCCCAGGTCGGCGCCACGCTGCCGTTTTCGGAAATGATCGAGGATATCGCAATAGACGGCACGCGCGCCTACGTTGCGACGGGCGGGGCGGGCCTGCGCATCGTAGATATCTCAGATCCGGCTCACCCCACGGAGTTGGGGGCCTGGGATTCACCGGGTTACGCCGAGGGCGTGGCAGCCGTCGGAAACAACGTCTACCTGGCCGACGGCCCCTACGGCCTGCGCGTGGCCGATGTGTCTGACCCCGCACACCCCCGGCCGCTCGGCGCCGCTTTCGATATGAACTACGCTTTCGCCGTGGCGGTAGCCGATAGCCGGGCCTATCTGGCCGCAGGCGGAGCCGGGCTTCTGATCGCGGATATCTCCGATCCGTCGCACCCCCGCGAACTGGGCGCGCTGGATACCCCCGGTTACGCCTACGGCATCGCGGTGAGCGGCAGCCTGGCATATGTCGCCGATGGCTGGACAGGGCTGCAGATCATCGACGTGGCGGACCCAGCCCATCCGGCCCGGAAAGCTGCGCTGGCGACGCCGGGGCAGGCATTCGGCGTCGCGGTGGCCGGCACGCGGGCCTATGTGGCAGCGGCATACGAGGGACTACGGGTGGTGGACGTGACGGATCCGACCCATCCCGGCGAACTTGGCGCCGGTTCAATCTACCGGGGGCACGCCGGGGACGTGGCGATCGTGGGCGACACCGCCTTCGTCGCGGATCGTCACGTGGGCCTGCGCATCTTCGATGTCGCCGTGCCAGCTCAGCCAGCCCAGATCGGCGCGTTCGACACGTTCATCTACGCCGAGGGCCTGGTCGTCGCCAACGGCTACGCCTACGTCAACACGCTGACGGGTGGCCTCCAGATCATGGACCTGTCGTCTCCCGACGCACCTCGTGTCATGGGTCACGTCAACCCGCAGCCGCCGCTGGACCCCGATTTCTCCGAGGTCGAAGTGCAGGGCGGATGGGCCTACGTGGGCACGTGGCAGGGTTTCATCCACGTCATCGATGTCTCGGATCCCGCCCAGCCTGAGGAAGTGGCCGTGTTCCAGGCGATCGGCGAGTTCAACGGCATGGCCATCCAGGGCGACGTCCTGTATGTGACCGGCCAGGCCGGCCCTGTTCAGTTGATCGATATCCGCAATCCCGCTCAGCCCGCGCTGCTCGGGGCGGTCAACGTGCCAGGCGCCGAGGAGGTGGCGGTCAACGGCACGCGCGCCTACCTGGCCGTCGACGGGTCGCTGGAAGAGGGCGGCGGCTTGGCGATCGTCGACGTAAGCAATCCGCACGCCCCGGCCGTCATCGGTCACTACAGCATCATCAACGGCCGCGACGTCGCCGTGGCCGGGAACCTGGTTTATCTCACCACCACCGACTCCCTGAACACTATTGACGTTGCGGACCCGACACATCCCGTGAAGCTCGGGGCAGTCTCGACGCCGGGTTACGCGCGCAAACTGTTTGTCGAGGGGGAAACCGCCTATGTGGCCGATGCCATGCGAGGCGTCGCCGTCGTGAATGTATCCGATCCCCGAAATCCCCGGCTCGTCAACAGCATCCCGACGCCGGGGTACGCCGAAGAGGTGATCGTATCAGGCGGCAAAGCCTATGTGGCCGACGGGACTGGCGGGCTGGCGGTTCTGGCGCCGGCAACGGCTGCGGATACGGCCGACTTGAGTTCCGCCTTGCCGGATGACCACACCAGCGCAGACCTGCTCGCGCCTGCGGCCGCCGTCCCGCGGGCAGCCCTGGCCTCGCTGACCGAGGCCACCTCCGCGACGCGCGCGCCGGGTCCCTGGCTGGGCAGCCTGGCGACCGCTGAAGATCGCATTCCGGCAGCCATCCGGGACGGCCCAGCCAGGGCGAATGCGGCCGGATGTGTCGTCACGAGCGCCGCCGATGCCGGGCAGGGCACACTGCGGGCTTGCCTCGCAGGGGTCGGGCAAGGATCGCGCATCACCTTCGATCCCGCGGTGTTCCCGCCGGCCCATCCCGTCACGATCACCGTGTTCAGCCCGTTGCCGGCGCTCGACCAGGGCAATGTCACGCTGGACGCCTCCGACAACTGGGTCGTGCTGGATGGCGCGCAGGCGCCCGCGGACACGGTGGGCCTGGTCATCACCTCCGACGATAACGTCGTGCAGGGCCTCCAGGTTGTGCGTTTTCCTGCCTCTGGCATCTACATCGGCAGCGGAACGCGCAATCGGATCGGCGGCGACCGTAACGTGGGGAGGGGGCCGCTGGGGCAGGGCAACCTGGCCAGCCTCAACGCAGACGCGGGCATCAGCCTGGGCGGAGCGGAGGTCACGGGCAACACAGTGATCGGCAATTACGTCGGCGTTGACGTGAGCGGCGGCCGGGTGGCGCCCAACCGCTGGGGCATCACCGTCGGCGGCGCGGCGCACGACAACACGATCGGCAGCCTGGCGCCGGGGCAGGGCAACGTGATCGGCGGGAATCGTGAGCACGAGGTGATGATCAACGCCACAGGGACGGCGGGCAATGTTCTGAGCGGCAATCTGATCGGCGTCGACGCGTCCGGCGCAGCAGTCCTGCGGACGCGCGAGCAGGCCGGCGATGCGCTCTGCGGCGTCATCGTGCACAGCGGGGCCAGCGATAACCGGATCGGCCCGGCCAACGTGATCGGCGGCGTGCCGACGGGCGTGCTCATGATCGGTGACGGGGTGCGCGGCAACATCGTAACCGGCAACCTCATCGGCACGAACGCGGCGGGCGCGGCCCTCGGCGTATACGGCGCCGCGGTCGAGTTGAACGGCGGGCCGCAGGACAACACGGTCGGGCCGGACAATCGCATCATGTTCAACGGCGGCGGGGTGCTCGTCCACGGCCCGGGCACCACGGGCAACACCATCACCGCCAACGCCATCTCAGATAACGACGCCGCAGCGATTGTGCTGGCGGACGGCGGCAACGCGGGCATGGCCGCCCCCTCACTGGCGGGGGTCACCGCCACCACCGTCACTGGGAGCGCGGCGCCGGGCGCGACGGTGGAGGTCTTCTCGGACTGGGGCGACGGCAGCGCGATCTATGAAGGGAGCGCGACCGCCGGGCCGTCCGGCGCCTTCAGCTTCAGCAAGCCGGACGGCCTGGCCGGGCCCCGGCTCACGGCCACCGCAACGGATGCGGCCGGCAACACCTCGCAGCTCTCCGCCCCGGTGTCGCTGTCCAACAGGACACGCCGCACGCTGACCGTCACCAGCACAGCCGATGCCGGCCCGGGCACGCTCTGCCAGGCGCTGCTCGACGCGGTCAGCGGCGATCTCATCAGCTTCGACCCGGCGGTCTTCCCTCCGGCCGCCCCGGCGACGATCGCCCCGCACAGCGCGCTGCCCCTCCTGGCGCGCGGCTACGTCACGATCGACGGCAGCGACGCGGGCGTGATCCTGGACGGCAGCAGCATGAGCGGCGGGGGTAGTGGCCTGGAGATCCAGTCGAATGGCAACATCGTGCGCGGCCTGCAGATCATCCGCTTCCCGGAAAGCGGCGTGTGCATCAATGCCCACCACAACGTCATCGGCGGCGACCGCAGCCAGGGCGTGGGCCCGACCGGCCAGGGGAACGTCCTGAGCGGCAATGCCGGCTGCGGCGTCAACATGGGCCAAAGCACCGACAACATCGTGATCGGCAACCTCATCGGGACCGACGCGACGGGCACGCAGGCCTTCGGCAACGGCTCGCTCGGGATCTTCATGAACGTTGACTCAGCGCATAACCAGATCGGCGGGCTGGATCCTCGCGACCGCAACGTCGTGAGCGGCAACACGTTGGCCGGCGTGAGCATGATGATGGGCAGCACGGACAACCGCATCCTCGGCAACTACATCGGCACGGACGTGACCGGCACGCGGGCGGTCGGCAACGGGATGTTCGGCGTCAGCATGGAGCTGGGGGCCTACGGCAATCTGGTGCAGGGGAACCTGATCAGCGGCAACCAGCACTTCGGCGTCTATATCGGCGACTTCGGCAGCGACTACAACACGGTCAGCGGGAACTTGATCGGCATCGATGCGACCGGCACGCAGGCGCTGGCCAACTACCCGGCGGGAATCGGCATCGGCGGCCGCGAGATGGGGGGCTTCCACAACCGGATCGGCGGCACGGGCCCGGGTGAGCGCAACGTGATCAGCGGCGCGAATATCGGGCTGCACCTGAACGGCGTCCCCGGCGACGAGAACCTGGTATTGGGCAACTATATCGGCACCGATATCACGGGCACACGCGCCACTGCTAACTGGTACTCGGTGGCCGTCGGGTTGGTGCACGGCGGCCGGTATTTCGTGGGCGGCGCGACCGCAGTCGAGGGCAACCTCATCGGCGGGACCATCGGGCCGGCGATGGTCATCGAGTCCGATCACAACTACGTCGCCGGGAATCACATCGGCACAGATGTCTCCGGCGCGGGGCCGCTGGTCGGAGGAGGTTTGCAGGGGATCACGATCGAGGCGCAGCACAACATGATCCAGGGCAACCGGATCGCGTACGCGGCCGGCGCGGGGATCGAGGTAACCACCTATGCGTACAACACGCTGCGGCGCAATGCGATCTACGGCAGTTCCAGACCCAGCATCGTTCTGACGGAGGGCGGCAACCTGATGTTGCCGGCGCCGGTCATCATAGCGGCCGCCCCAGAGTCGGTCACAGGGACGGCTTGCCCCGGCTGCACGGTGGAAGTCTTCTCCGATGATGCAGACGAAGGGCGACTGTACGAAGGGATCGCCGTAGCGGACAGCACGGGCCACTTTGTATTCGAAAAGGGCGGCACAGTAGCCGGTCCGTATATCACCGCCACGGCAACTGATGGCGAGGGCAACACCTCCGAGTTCTCGACGCCCAGGCTGGCACGAGACTGGCTCTACCTGCCCTTGATCAGCCGAGACACTATTGTGGAGAATCACCCTTATGCGCTACTCGCCTCTGTTCTGCATTGCCTTGTTCGCACTCTTGACAAAACCACGCTATGGGCTTAGCATATGAGCAGTCGTTCATAAACACAAGCTGTGATCGGGAGCATGAAGCAGGCGCCATGAAGACTCCGACAGGAGTGCCTTCCCATCCCCACGTCGCCGCGACGGAAATGCATGCCGCACGGGCACGGCTCATTGCACCGGCAGCCGCGCGGACACTGGCGGGCGTGTTCAAATCGTTGAGTGATCCGACACGCCTGCGCATCATCTCGCTGCTATCGGAGCGGGAGTTTTGCGTCACCGATCTGGCCGCTGCGCTGGAGATGCAGCAGTCGACCATCTCGCATCAATTGCGTGACATGCGGGCGCAGCGCCTGGTAAGCTTCCGGCGCGAGGGCCAGCACGTGTACTATCGCCTGGACGACCCACACGTCCGCAGCTTGTTCGAACAGGGCCTGGCCCACATCCAGGATTAGCCGCGCGGGGCGGTCAGCATCGACCGCCCCGCTCTTCTGAGGAAAGATATGAACGCTCATTCATTTACGTCGGTCGTCAAGCAGACCGCGCCTGACGAACGGATCTGGCCGGCGCCGACCGGCGCCGCGCCGGGTCACCGGCCGTTGACCGGCCTGATCGCGGCGGAGGTGCTCGCCCTGCGGGCCGAGCACGGCACGAACGAGCTGCCTACGGAAAAGCCCATCTCTGCCTGGGCCATCCTGTTTCGCCAGTTCAAGAGCCCGTTGGTCTACATCATCCTGGTCGCGGCCGCGGTGTCGCTGTTCGCGGCCGAGTACGGTGACTTCCTCATCATCATGGTCGTGGTGCTCGCCGACGTGGCGCTCGGCTTCGTCCAGGAATACCAGGCACAGCGCACTTATACTGCGCTGCAAAGCCTGCTCATCCCGACCACCACGGTGATCCGGGACGGCCAGCGCCAGGAAGTGGCGCTCTGGGAGCTGGTGCCGGGCGACCTGGCCCTGCTCAACGCGGGCGAGCGCGTGCCAGGTGATGGCATACTCCTGGAGGCAACCAGGGTGACCGTGGACGAGGCGATCCTGACGGGCGAGAGCGAGCCGGTGAGCAAGAGCGCGGTTGAGGAGGAACCTGGCGCAGCAGCCGAGGCGAACCCCGCCCACCATCTGTTCATGGGCACGACCGTGCTCACCGGCCGCGGGACCCTGCGGGTGACCCGCACCGGCCGGCAGACTGAGCTGGGCCAGATCGCCGCCAGCCTGGCGGAGCACGCCGAGGAAGACACGCCGCTGCAAGTGCGTCTCAAGGCATTCAGCCGCACGCTGACCTACATCGTCGTGGCCCTCACCGCCGCGATCCTGATCACCGGCCTGTTGACGGGCCAGCCCTTCCTGGACATGCTGCGCACCGCTATCATCCTGGCCATCGCGGCGGTGCCCGAAGGTCTGCTCATCGCGGTCACGGTGATCCTGGTGCTGGGCATGCGCAAGATCCTGAAGCGCAACGGCCTGGTGAAGAAGCTGCTGGCGGTGGAGACCCTCGGCTCCGTCACCGTCATCTGCACCGACAAGACCGGCACTCTGACGGAAGGCCGCATGCGGGTCAACCGTGCGGAGTTGGCTGACCCGGCGCGGGCGCTTGAGACCATGGTGCTGTGCAACAACCTGGAAGGCCCGGTCGACGTGGCCCTGTGGGAGTACGCGGGCGCTCAACTGAGTTCAGCCGGACAGCGGCACGATGGGGTGGGCGCGACGCCACAGGACCTGGTTGACGGCTCAGTCCGCCTGGCCGAGGAGGTCTTCAGTAGCGAAACGAAGTTCATGAGCACGGCGGTGCGGCTGGACAACGAGAGCATGGACTATCTCAAGGGCGCGCCGGAGATCGTGTTGGGCATGTGCCGGACGACCCCCGCCGAGCGTGATACCATCCTGGCGCAGGTGGACGCGTGGGCTGGAGAGGGCTTACGAACACTGGGATTGGCTTACCGGCCGCACGATAACCTGGATGACCACCGGGGTTATACCTGGGCTGGCCTGGTCGGCATGCAGGATCCGCTCCGGGAAGGAGTGGTAGAGGCGGCGGACGTCGCGCAGGGGGCCGGCATCGGTGTGAAGATGATCACCGGCGACTACCGCCGCACGGCCGAGCGTATCGCGGCCAGCACAGGCATCCTGCGCGCTGGCGATGAGGTGCTGGAGGGGGAGGCGCTACAGGGGTTGAGCGATGAGCAGCTTCGACCTGCGGTGCGCTGTGCGGCCATCTTCTCGCGCATCCGGCCGCACGACAAGCTGCGCATCGTGCAGGCCCTCCAGGCACAGGGCGAGGTGGTGGCGATGATCGGCGACGGCGTGAACGACGCGCCAGCCCTCAAGCGCGCCAACATCGGCGTGGTGGTGGGCGGCGCCACCGATGTCGCCCGGGAGACAGCCGACCTGATCCTGTTGGACAGCAACTTCCGCACGGTGGTCGCAGCGGTCGAAGAAGGCCGGGTGATCTTCGAGAACATCCGCAAAGTGGTGGCCTACGTCCTGTCGAACTCCTTCGCCGAGGTGCTGGCGATCTTCGGCGCGATGCTGTTGGGCTGGCCCGCGCCGCTGCTGGTCGCTCAGATCCTCTGGATCCACCTGATCTGCGACGGCCCGGCCGACATCGTGCTGGGCTTTGAACCGAAAGAGGAAGGGATCATGGCCGAGAAGCCGCGGCCGCTGCGGGAGCCGATCCTGGCTCCGTTGGGCCTGGCGCTGATCGGCATCATCAGCATCTCCAGCGCACTGGGTGCGCTGGCGCTCTTCGGGCACTTCTACCACGTCCACGGCGACCCGGTGGAAGGCCGCAGCATCGTCTTCGCCAGCTTCGCGGTCAACTCGATGATCTACATCTTCGGCTACCGCAGCCTACGGCGCTCGCTGTTCCGCATGGGGCCGCTCAGCCAGAACAAGATCCTGGTGGCCGCGGTTGCCGGCGGCCTGCTGATGGCGATCCTGCCCTTCATCGTGCCGTCGGTCGGCCGCGCGCTGGATATCGTACCGTTGAGCCTGGCTGAATGGGGCCTGGTGGCCGGCATTGCGCTGGCCTTGCTGGCCGTGGTGGAGATCGGCAAGGCCATCACCGCGCACAACCCGCGCACAACAGCCGTCGGCTGAGTCGAGATAGGATTTTGCATCGCGAGGAGTACAACCATGCGCAAGTCTCTCTCGATCCTGACCGCCATCACGCTGGGCCTGGCGTTCTTCTGGCTCGTCGTGATGAAGATCATCTCCCGCGTGGCGGCCAGCTTCGGCATCTCGGGGCCCTGCCCCCACGAGTTGAGCTGGCTTGTGGACAACCCGATCCGGCGCAATGCCGTTCCCCGGCTGCTGGATCGGGTCGGTATCCGGTCCGGAGAACGGGTGTTGGAGCTCGGCCCCGGGCTCGGCGCATTCACCGTGGAGGCGGCGCGACGCGCGGGTCCTGCGGGTCGGGCGGTCGCCGTCGACATCCAGCCCAGCATGATCGCCCAGGTGGAGGCGCGCGTGCGCCGAGCCGGTCTGGCCAACATCGAGACACATCTCGCCAGCGCGCACAGCCTGCCCCTGCCCACGGCCAGCATCGACCGCGCCTTCCTGATCACCGTGCTGGGCGAGATTCCGGATCCCGACCGCGCGCTGACCGAGCTGCACCGCGTGCTGGCGCCGGATGGCGTGCTCTCGATCGGCGAGGCGTTCCTGGACCCCGACTACCCCTTCACAGCGGAGACCATCCGCCGGGTCGAGGCGGCGGGTTTCCGCCTGACGGAGCGGCACGGCAACTTCTGGGAATACGCGCTGAACTTCCGCAAAGCGGCGGTCGAACCGCCGGCAGGCCTGGATGTCCTGGCCTGCCCGGCTTGTCACGGCGCCCTGACCTGGCGCGAAGCCAACAGCGCCCTCCACTGCACGACGTGTGACAAGGATTACCCGGTGCGACAGGGCATCCCGCACTTCGTCGATCTTGAGACTTTGACCGGCCTCAACCGCCGCTTTGCTAAGCTCTACGACTGGTTCTCGTGGTTCTATCGGCTCTTCTCCAAAGCCGCGTTTGCGTACATCGGTATGCCCGAGGAGGAAGCGCGGCGGGAAGTGCTCGACCGGCTGGAGCCCGGCGGCGGCCGTGTACTGGAGATCTCCATCGGGCCGGGCGTCAACCTGCCCTACCTGATCGGCCGGCCGGACGTGGGCGAGGTGCACGGTCTGGATATCTCCCTGGGCCAGTTGCAGCGCTGCCGCAGCTATCTGCGCCGCCGCGGATGGACGGTGCCGCTCTACCTGGGCAATGCCGAAGAGTTACCTTTCCAGGATGCCAGCTTCGACGCCGTCTTCCACATCGGTGGCATCAACTTCTTCAACGACAAGGCCAAAGCCATCGCGGAGATGATCCGCGTGGCCAGGCCGGGCACGCGCATCGTGATCTGCGATGAGAACGAGCGCGGCGCGCGGGCCTACGAGCGAACACTTCCGGGCTTCAAGCGCTCCTTCCGGGGCGATCGGCAGGCGGTCACGGCCCCCGTGGAAGCCGTGCCACCGGGAATGCTGGAAGTGCATGTGTGCGACGTCTGGAAGGGCTGGATGTACTGCCTTGAGTTCAGGAAACCTGAAAAAGGAACCTACATCGAGACGAGGTGAATCATGAAGAAGAATCAGTCCAGCCTGACTGCCGCCGGGATCGCGATCATGCGAGCCCTGGAGTCTGAGAAGCCGGTCGGAGAGCGGATCTGCTTCGACCCCTACGCACGCCCCTTCGCCGGCGCCGGCCTCTACTACGTCATGAAGTTCTTCACCGCGCTGGGGTATGCCACCTGGCGAGGCCCGGGGGTGTGGGAGTTCCTGGCCGCGCGCGAGCGATATATCGACGACTACCTGGAGGCCTGCTTGCGCGAGAGACTGGAGCAACTGGTGATCCTGGGCGCCGGCTACGACGCGCGCGCCTATCGTTTTGAGGCGCTCAAGGCCGGGGTGAAGGTATTCGAGGTGGACCACCCCGCGACGCAGGCCATCAAGCTCAAGAAGTTGGCGGCCATCTTCGGCGCGCTGCCCGCGCACGTCACCTACGTCGCCATCGACTTCGACCGGCAGAGCCTCGCGGATCGCCTTTTCGAGTGCGGTTACGATGAACGGCTCAGGACCCTGTTCATCTGGCAGGGCGTGACTTTCTACCTGACCGCACAGGCGGTGGATGACACCCTGGCCTTCGTGGCGAGGCGCTCTGCCCCGGGCAGCGGCATCATCTTCGACTACATGGACCCGACCCTGCTGACCGGCGCGCCACGCCACGGCGAGATCAACAACATGCGCCGCTACCGGCGCCTGAGCGGGGAGGGCCTGGTGTTCGGCATCCCGATCGCCACGATCCAGGCGTTCCTGGAGGCACGCGGCTTCACCCAAGTCAGGAACATCGACCATGTTGCCTTGGAAAAGGCCTACTTCACCAACGGCAGCCGTCCACGCAGGGTGGCGGACGGGTATGCGATCGCCTCGGCGGTCGTTCGCGGGGGTCGCCCTGACGCGGCTGGAGGTGGCACATGACACAGGATGCTGAGAAGCGTTCCAACCCCGCCAGGGGCATCGCCCTGCGGTTCGGGGCGACCGTGGCGACCCTGGCCATGCAGGCGGCGCTCCTGTACCGCGCTCGAAGACCGTACTTTGCTGGCGGAACCGGCCGGCTATGCCGACTTTGCGCGCCGGGTGCGTTACCGCCTGCTGCCGGGCATCTGGTAGCAGAGGATGGCTTGGGGAGCTCCAGAGGAGGTTGACCTTGTCTGAGATAAAATCCCAAACTCTGAGTGACGTGGCTGAAACGTTGCTCATGACGCTCTACATCCGAGCGATGGAATCACAGCGCCCGGACGCACTGATCAAAGACGAGAAAGCCGTAGCGCTGGTCACGAATATGAGCTACGACTTCGACCGGATCAGGCAGGTCAAGATGGACGAGGATGACAAGGTAGGGGTGATCCTGCGCAACCTGGAATTCGACCGCCAGGTACGGGATTTCCTGACCCGTCACCCGGATGCGGCTGTGGTGCACATCGGCTGCGGCCTCGATTCGCGCTTCGAGCGTGTGGATAACGGTAAGGTCGAGTGGTATGACCTGGATTTGCCCGAGGTCATCGAGCAGCGCCGGAAGTTCATTGGCGATGAGGGGGAACGCTATCACTTACTGGCCGGCTCGGTGTTCGATAGCGCCTGGCTGGAAAAGGTCAAAGTGCATCGGCAGCGCCCATTCCTGTTTCTGGCCGAAGGAGTCTTGATGTATTTTGAGGAGGCGCGGGTCAAGTCGTTGGTGCTGATGCTGCGCGACCACTTCCCCGGCGCGGAGCTGGTCTTCGATGCCTTCTCGCCGTTTCTTGTCCGGGCCAACAACCTTCGTATGGCCATCAGTAAGTTCGGTGTCCGCTACCACTGGGGTCTGAGGCGCGGCCAGGAGATCGAAAAGTGGGGCGATGGCATCCGCCTGCTCGATGAGTGGGGGTACTTTGACCGGCCTGAGCCGCGGCTGGATCACATTCGGTGGATGCGGCACATCCCGCTCCTCGCCAGGGTGATGCGTGTGTACCACTTCCAGCTTGGGAAGGCGGCAGGGTGAAAGGACCTTCAATTTCAGGCAAAGAGGAGGGCCAAATGCCTACCCATACGATCCGCAATCTGGACGCAGTCTCCCGGTCGCTCCTGATCCCATTGTATTTTCGGGCGATGGAGAGCCAGCGCCCCGATGCATTGGTGCGAGATCCCAAGGCAGTGGAGCTGGTCGGCCGGCTCGACGTTGACTTCTCCGGCGTCCAGAGGCTGAAGGACGAGCAGGTCAACTACCTGCTGCGCATGAGAGAGTTCGACCGGCTGGCGCGGGCGTTCCTGGCTAAACACCCCGATGGGATGATCGTCGACCTGGGCTGCGGGCTCGACACCCGCTTCGAGCGGCTCGACAACGGACAAGTAGAGTGGTACGGCCTCGATCTGCCGGAGGTGATCGAGTTGCGGAAAGAGCTGCTTGATGAGACACCGCGCAGCCATTTCATCGGGTGCTCGGTGCTCGATTTCTCGTGGATGGATGTCCTGGGCTGCCAGGCGGGCAGGCCTATCCTCTTTCTGGCCGAGGCGATGCTGGTTTACCTGGAAGAGGCCGACGTCAAGCGGTTGGTGCAGACGCTCGCCAAGCGCTTCCCCGGCGCGGAGCTGGTGTGCGACGCGTACTCGCCGGTGGTGGTTCGCTTTCATCCGCGGCCGCCGGCCGTGCCCCGGCCACGCTGGGGACTGAAGGATGATCGGGATGTGGAGGCATGGGCGCCCGGCATTCACCTGCTCAGCCAGTGGTACACCTTCGATCAGCCAGAGCCGCGCCTGGGCGCGTTCCAGCTCATGCGGCACATCCCATTCATCGCCAGGATGGTACGCATCGTGCATTACCAGCTTGGAAAAGTGACAGGACAGGTGCCGGGTGCCTGATCTGCGTTCACTCCCCTGGGTTCCCGCTCAGTTCGTCCTCCCCTCGAAGGCGCGGATCGTGGCTCGCAGCGCTGTCACTTGTGCCTCCACTTTCTCCAATGTCTGCATACCCGTCTTGAAGAGACAGAGCTTACTCCGGAGTGCCTCGATCTGGGGACAGTCGCCTTGGGCGTAGCGTTTGACCTGCCCTTCATAACGCGGGTCGAAGTTGGGCGCGCGGTTGGGTGAGCCGAAGAAAGAAAGGGTGCGAAAGACTGGCTCCAAGTGAACGGGGACCCACAGGCCATACAGCCCATCGCCGCCATGCTGAATGAAGGACCTGCGGAACGCGCGCCAATCCGCGCCGAGCAGGTCAGTGTCAAGAGCGCAAACATACGCCCAGTAGGAATGCGTGCAGCCTTCCGGCACGTAGGGCGGGATCAGCCACTGACACTTCTCCTCGCGGATGACCCGCTCGTACTGGCCAGCGATGTAACGGCGAGCCGCAACAAGGTAGTCCAACCGTTCGAGCTGGCCGAGCCCCAGGGCCGCCTGCGGCGCGGACATGCGGAAGTTGTAGCCGAAGCGGTCGTGCCGCTCGAATCCATAGTCCTGCCGCACGTCGCGCGGGATCATAGTTGCGCCGGGTTTCGCATCCAGGGTGCTGTAGCCGAGGATTGATGCTTTGCGGATGTTCCGGGCATAGTCCTCCTCATCCGTGATGACCATGCCTCCGCTCCCGCCGGTGGTCATGTGCTTGGATCCTTGGAAACTAAAGCTGGCCGCGCGGCCGATGGTACCCGCCAAACGACCGCGATAGGTAGCCAGGAAGCACTGCGCATCGTCCTCCACCAACGTCAGGTTGTGGCGCGCTGCCAGGGGCAGCAGCGCGTCGAGGTCGGGGAGCAGCCCGAACAGGCTGACGGGGATGATGGCACGCGTGTGCTCGGTGATCTTTCGCGCCACATCGGCCGGATCGATATTGAACGTGCGCGGGTCGCAGTCAGCAAAGACCGGCACAGCTCCAGCTTGGACGACCACCATCGCGGTGGAAGCCATCGTCGCCGAAGGAACGATCACCTCATCCCCCGGCCCCACGCCTGCAGCCAGAAGGCATGACAACATTGTGCCCGTGCCCGAGTTGTGGGAGATGGCGAACCGCACTCCGAACTTCTCGGCGAATGCACCCTCGAAACGGCCGACCATGTGCGCGGACTCTCGGTTGCCGAAGCCGTCATCCAGGACCTCGGCCACATAGCGCCGGTCGGCCTCACCGCAACGGTTAGGTGGAAGATGGTCGAAAATCTCCTTGGGATCAAGTTGGCTGGGATCAGTCATAACAATTGGGTTGATTTGATGGGGGAGACCGACTGAGTTGGTCATGAGATTTCTCCTCGCACATCCCGGTGCTTGACGAATACACGCTGGCCGCCTGCCTGCGCGCATTCCGGAGTTCTGCTATGGACTCCTGTCCATGGGTCTGAGAGATGCTACACCGCTTCCGGACGGACCGCCAGAGTCTGCGCCAGCGTCCGGTAACGGGCATATGCCTGGTCGAGGGCGAACCTGTGCGACGGTTGGGGCCGCAGACAGGCCTCATCACCGCACCAGGCCGCGAAGCCTGCCTCTGCATCCGGGTAGATCCCGATGCCGGCACCGGCCAGGATGGCTGCGCCGCGCGCGGCAGCGTCTTTCACCGCGGGCAGCGTGACGGGGACACCCAGGACATCTGTCACGATCTGCGGCCAGAGAGAGCTCTTTGCCGCGCCCCCCACCATGGTCAACTCGTCTACCTCGACGCCAGTAGCCCGCATCTCCTCCACGGCCCAGCGCAATTCGAAAACAGCACCCTCCATGACGGCGCGCGCCAGGTGGCCGCGAGAATGCCCAAGCGACAAGTTCACGAAACCCCCGCAAGTGGGACCGAAACCGGCGTAATGCCCGCCGGCCAGCGGTAGAAAGAGCAGACCATCGGTGCCGGGCGGTATCCGCGCCGCGGCTTCGCTCAGCGCCGCATATATTTGTTCGCGCTCGGCACCCGTACTCGTGCGACCTCCCTCCGAAGAGGGTGTTCCGCAAGTGTTGTCAACCAACCATTCCATGGATGAGCCCACACCACCGAGGCTGCGAATCGCGCCCCATTGATCTTCGACCGCGTGGCGGCTGACCGCCATGCCACTGGCCAACCCCAACTCCAGGCTCGGTGGCACCACCAGGGGCACCCAGGCGGTGCCACACGACAGCAGCATCCGCCCGGGTCGCGTCACACCGGTGCCCACCGCCGCGCAATACTGGTCATGCGCACCGTTTACCACCAGCGTCTCTCGGGGCAGGCCGGTCGCGTCCGCAGCCTCCGGGGTCAGCGTGCCTATCGCCGTGCCTGATGGTCGGATCGGTGACAGTCGGTCGCGGTGGATCCCGGCCGTCTCCAGCAGGCGTGGGTCCCAGTCGCCCGTTGCCAGGCTCATGAGCTGCGTGATGCTGGCGTCCGATGGGTTCATACAGATCTGGCCAGTGAGCCGACTGCCGATGAAGTCGTTCACGAACAGGAAGCGCCGGGTTGCAGCGAACTCGGCCGGACATCGGTGCCGGAACCAGGCAATGTGTTGCAGGGGCAGCCCGCCAAACAAGGCCCATCCCGTGGTGGTGCGAATGAACTCCGCGCCCCAGCGGGCCTCGACCGCAGCGGCCTCCTCGTTGGCGCGCTGATCCATCCAACTGAAGGCGGGATGCAGGGGCCGGCATTGGCCATCAACTGGGATGGTGGTGCCACCCTGAGATGACTGACTGAGCGCCGCGATCCGGTCTTGCGGGCCACACGCCCGGCTGAGCGACCACAGCGTCTCCACGACCGCGCGCCAGATCTCCTCGGCGTCTTGCTCCACCCAGCCCGGCTGCGAGGTGATAAGGCCGTAGCCACGACTTGCGGAGGCCAGTACCCTGCCCTGGCGATCAAAGAGCAATGCCTTCGCCGCCGTTGTGCCGACGTCAAGTCCGACCAGCAAATCTGCCATGCCGGTTCCTTCCATTGCTGCAACGTGAAGTTGTGCCGATACTCCCATCACGCGCGGGCGGTATGCGAATGGGACAGAAACTTAGGCAGAATCCCGCAACCCTATCCGATCCTGCCGCCCGCGTTGGACACCAGACGCGCAGCGTTGTTGTACATGACGTCGGCCACGTCATCGGCGGTCAAGCCGACCGCCTCGGCGACCTGGCGGAAAGCCAGTAGCTCCTCGTACATGAAGAAGGAGAGCCGCGCGCCTTCCTCCTCGCCTACCTCGCGCATGTGTGGGTCGTCGCTGACGTCGCCGTAGAGGCCGCGGGGCACCAGATTCACATAGAAGCCCTGCTCACAGATGCGCCGCATCCGCATGCGCACCACCGGCATGTCACTGCCGAAGACCACGCGCCGTGGGCCCACCGCACGTAGTAGTTGTTCCATCGCGAAGGCACTCGTGTTAGCGCAGAAGTCGAAGTGCATCCGCCGGGCATCTTTGAGGACGTCGAATGCGTCCCCTACATCCTCCGGACAGTAAGCCCGGCCGATGTGCGCGATCACCAACTGTACGTTGGGATAGCGGTGCTCGATCTCCAGCATCATCTCCAGGTTGAGCGGATCACGCAGCCGACCGCGCCGCGGGATGTGCAGCATGACGATCCAGCCATGCGCATCCGCCACCGCGAGATGATGCCGCGGCAAGAAGTCGAAGATGGTGATATCATCCGAAGGGATGTGCGGCGGCGCGAACTCCAGATACGGCTTCAAGCCCAGGAAACCACCATCGATGACCCGTTGCTCGAGTTCCTGCGCCGTCCACTCAGGGGTCGTGACCAGGAAACTCGGCAGTGCATGCTTGGCGGCTGCTTGGCTGGCGTAGTGGTTGCTGCCGTCCAAATCATACTCCTGCGTGGCAGGGCCGAAGATGACCGGCGTGACCGTCTGCCTGGGGAACATCAAACGGTAGGTCTCTAGCAGGTCTTCGATCGGGTTTTCGGCCGCCACGCGGCCGGGCCACGTGGGTCCACGCCTCGCAACCCGGGAGGGTCGGCGTTGCGCACTGAGCCACACGTGGGTGTGGATATCGATCATCCTGGGTGGCAGATAATCCAGGTGCTCATCATAGAACGCTCTATCAACAGGTCTGATCTGCAAGTCCATCACGCGATCTCCTGAGATATCCGGTCGTGCTGCTTACCGGCTTTCTCCTGCCAGAACCCCATCGAGTTCTTCGCTGCACCGCTTAAGCACACCGACCAACGCGAAATCGCCGCCCCAGGGCACGATCTGCGCACCAAGCTTTCTGTAGCGGCTCAAATCCTCCACGGAGCCGGCGGTGATGCCCCATGCGATCCCCCTCTGCTTCGCCGCTGCCGCAACACGCTCTACTACATCAGGAATGGACAGCGGGCTGTTGCTGGTCCGCAGGCGCAACCCCAAGTCGCCGGGGCCGATGAAGATACAGTCGATGCCCGGCACGGCCGCGATCGCCTCAACATTCTCGACGGCCTCGGGGGTCTCGATCTGGGCAACAATGAACGTCTCGCGGTTTGCATCCTCGAAGTAGGTCGTGTTCGGTTTCCATGCTTCCATTCCGTAGTCCGCGTCCAGGCCGGCGCCATCTACACCGCGGTTGCCCAGGGGCGGGAACTTGACCGCCCCGACCACCTGGTGGGCGATCTCGGGCGTGGAGACGAACGGGATCATGAACCCTGCCGCGCCGTCTTCGAGGGCATGGTAGAGATGAGACCGCCCGATGCTCTGTGGTCGCACCATGCAGTCGATGTCGTTGTAGTAGCAGGCTGCGATGATCGCCTGGACCTCGCGGTCGTTCATGGTACGATGTTCCAGGTCGAGCCAAATGCCGTCGTAACCGTAGCGGGCGGCATAGTGAATGAAGAAGGGCAGGAAATGCCCGGTCCCGCCGATACGGGCGAACTGCCCGCTGCGCAACTTGGCCAACACCTTACTTTTTCTCACGGGTGACTCCTTGTGTGAAATCGCTTGCACGACTGTCTCTATGATCCGAACAGGAATCGCACGGTATTCTCGCTGACCTGTGCGCGCTGGGCAGGCGAAAGAGCGTCCAGCGCGGCCTTCTCCTGTTCGTAGGTCCCTTTGAGTCGAAACTCGCGGTATACCCCTTCGCTCTGAAGTCGGCGCGTGATATAGCTGTGAAAAGGCGCGTCAGTAGCCCACAACATCGTCGTGGGGTAGCGTTCTACCAGCTCCTGGAACACCCGCGTATGGTCGCTGTAGTCCAGGTCGAGCATCTTCGGAGTTTTCTCGGCCCGGAAGAGGTCCACCTGGATCTTTAGCGCGGCGGGGTCAACCCAAACGTTGGGCAGCGCGTTCGCGTGTTCCAGGGACTCGCGGTGGCAGCCGATGCAGTGGGCCAGGCAGAAGCGCAACTCCGGATGGCGCTCCGCGACCTGAAGGATATCGGCGGCCTGCGAGTACGGATCGGTGGGATCAGTGGACGCGTGGAAGAGAATCGGCCAGTTACGCGCCGCGAAGAATTCCAGCAACGGCACACCAACGTCCAGCAGCGCCAGGGCCTTCGATTGCGCCATCAGCGGGTGAATCTTCACACCGTAGATGGGGAACTCCTGCTCCAGTTCCTCCAGGCTGGCGATTTGCTCGTGGATCAGCCGCCCCGGATCCACCGAGATGAAAGGCAGAAACCGGCTGCTGTGCTCCGGACAGAACCGGTAGACGTCGGTCAGCAGCAGACGGTTCTCCCGTTCGTACGGCACGCGGGAGATCGGCCGGGCAGCGGGCCGCAACTCTCCGGTTTCGATGAGGGTCGGCAGATCGTAGTAGAGCGCTGGCGAGATGGGAAAGACCACACCGAAATCGACCCCGTTGGCCTTCTGCCGGTAGGCCAGGTCCTCGGCGCTGGAACAGTAGGGGAAATTAATCTGCGCGGCCTCGCGCAGCGCGATTCCGATGTGTGAATGCGCGTCAATGACCTTGCCCATCAGGTCTTCCCGGCATAGGTGTTGCTGGATCCCAAAGTGATGCGGCTGTGTCATTTCCTATCTCCTGTTCTCAGCCTGGAAGGCATGATGCGGCCTGCTGCCGCAATCGACTTTCGGACACTTATCATAACGACAACGACAGGCGAATCATGTCGAGGCAGCGAATGCCGTTCTCGACGATCTCCTCACCGTAGTGCCCGGTGAAGAAATCGCGCTCGACCCCAACGACCCGAAAGCCACATTTCTGGTACAACGCCAGTTGGGATAGGCTAGAATTCCCTGTGCCCACTTCCAACACAGTTGCGCCCAACGCGCGCGCCTGGGCGATGGCAGCCTGCACAAGCCTTTTGCCCCAGCCGCGTCCCTGGTGGCCTTCATCCACGGCAACGTTCATAAGCTCCCACGTCTTTCGCCCGGCCGGGGCCTCTGCCGTGCCGGTGCGGAGCAACACGAACTCACCGATCAGTTCCGTTGCCAGGAACGCCAGGTAGCACCGCCCGTGCGCAAGATAAGCCTCCACCCGTTGACGGGATGGATCGGCGAGCAGGAGCAGATGCCAGGGGGGCGGTTCGCCCTCACCCAGCGGCCGGACGAGGAGGCCGGTCATCTTCGGTTCGCGGCGATGCGCCGCGGTCATGAGCGCGCGGGAATCCATCACATCGCCTCCCCCTCAAAAGCGTGCTTCCGGCGCCTTGATCTGCGTAAAGAGCAGTAGCGCAAGCAAACTCAGCCCCGACGCCAGGGCAAAAACCGCCGAGTAGGAAAATCCCAGGCTCAGCATCGCCACGCCGATGAACGGCCCCACCATCCCCCGGACTCCGATCACGATGGACTGGAGTGCTGATCAGCCTGCCCAGCGACATGGCCAGGGTCAGCCAGCCCAGCTCGCTGTACGTGAGTTGGAGGCGATCCACCTGCACTATCGGGTACAGCGCCGTCGGTATCAGGCTGCTGAGCCCGAAGAGTACGATCCCCGCCAGGCATAGGGCATAGCGGCGATCATGCAGCAGTATGTCGTTCACATGGCTGGCGCCCATGGTTCGGTGCAGTTGCAGGTCTGGTGCATTCACCCGCAGCCGCGAGAAGATGAGAGAGCTGAGCACCCCGATCGCCCCTGCGAGTGAGAACAGCACCCGATAGCCGGGCCCATCCAGAATCCAGCCGGCGACCGGCGCCAGGGTCAGCATGGACAGGGCCATCCCCAACCGCACCACAGCCATGGTTCTGCCTCGGACTTCGACCGGATAGATGCTCTGGATGATCCCACTATAGATGGGGGAAGGCAGCCCCTCCACCAGCCAAAAAATCGCTGCCAGGATTAGCAGGCCCACGTCACGGGTGACGAACGCCACGCCCAGGAAAACAGATCGCGAGAGGACCCAGCAGATCACGGCCGTCCGCTTGGGATGCCCCAGGCGGGCGAGATGGAGGCCCAGCCCGGCCAGCACGTTTCCCAGGTAAGCCGAGGCGGCGTAAAGCGCGAGGAGGTCCGCCGAAGCCCCCAACCGGCGCAAGACCAATGGAATGAAAGACAGGCTCGTCGCGAACGCGCCATACACGACGGTGGCAACGAGCTCCGTGCGCATGTTGGTGCGGACATCAGGCGCCAGCGGCCCGGCCAGCCACGTCTCAAGCCGGTTCCAGTCGAACGGGAGACTAACACGGGAGGTAGATTGGATGGTCTTGCCTCTCATTCGTTCGCATTGTACTACGGGGCTAACGGCCTGTCAATACAGAAACGAACAGACGAACGAAAGGAACTTACGCTTGACAGGAAGAAGAAAGCGTGATAGACTATTTTCGGAATATTAACACGTTCGTTTACTCGATCGAGTATTGCATCCTTCAGGATGAACTTTCATCGTAGAGTGATCGAATGCCTCGCTACTCCGCTGCTGGCTCAAAGAAAAGCCGAGATGCTCAGATCTTGCAAGAAGTCCTCCGCAACCAATTCGTGAGCACGGCAGCACTTGCGCGCCAGTTTGGTGTGTCCGAGGTGGCGATCCGCCGCAATCTTGCAGACCTCGAGCAAGAAGGTTTGGTCAGGCGCGTCCACGGCGGCGTGCAAGCGGCGGCGCGGCCCGGTCAGATCGCGCAGTATAACGCCCGGCTTTTTGAGAGCGTCGCCGCCAAGCACGCTATTGGTGAGGTTGCGGCCGGCCTGATCCAACCAGGTGATACCCTGTTTCTTGATTCCGGCACAACCGTGCTTGAAGTGGCCCGGGCCATTCCCGAGTCCCTGCTTGAGAACGGCAGCCTGACGGTGGTCACGCGTTCCCTGGTTATCGCCAGTGAACTGCGCCGTTACCGGCAGACGCGCTTGATGTTGCTCGGCGGCATTTACGTGCACGATCTCGACGATTTTGTCGGCTCTCAGGTCGAGTTCGCACTGCAGGGCCTACATGTCAACACCGTATTCATCGGCACGGACGGGGTTTCCCCTGAGCGTGGAATTACCACTGACAACGTGCTCGAGGCCCAGCTCTATCGTCTGATCGTCCGCATCGCCAATCAGGCTGTGGTAGTGGCTGATTCGAGCAAAATCGGCATCCAGAAACTACAAACCATTCTCCCTTTCGAAGAAATTCATACGTTCGTCACCGATGCTGGAGCCCCCACGGATTTTGTTCAGATACTCCGCGATAAGGGCGTAAACGTCATCCTGGCGCCCCATCCGAGCCCGGTACCAGGCACGTAGGCATCAGTCATTGGCGGGAACGCACGCATGGCCGTCGAAGTCCGGGCCAAAGTAGATCTCATGTCAGCCCAACGTGAAGCGGTGGTGATATGTGAACGAAAACAGCAGGAGATGCCCCCAAGGATGAAATGCAGATCAGGCCCTTTGACCCCGCGGCGAGATCCTCGCTTGACGAGCGCACTGCCATCCATGATCTGATTATCCAGCCAACCGCGCCCTGGTTCTCGGAGGTCGAGCGCCGACACCTGGAGGCTGCTCTCAGCGGAGAGTTCGGGGCAGTCGCACGCGACCGCTTCTGGATCGCCTGGATCGGCGCGGAGCCGGTCGCCAACATCTACTTTGGCAGCGCGGCGGCTGCGCCGGAGATTGGGCTGTTAGCCTTCGCAATCACTGCCCCGGCCTATCGGGGCCGCGGCATCGGCCGATTGCTGCTCCGCGAGGCGCTGGCGGACTTCGCAGCAGCGGGTGGAGCGTGCATGCACCTGGCTACTGAAAACCCGGCGGCTCATCGCCTGTACGAGCGTTGCAGCTTTCGGGATTACAACGGGCACGTCATGCGCTTCCTGGCGCACTCCGGCGCCTGGGAGGGCTTCGACGGGAGCTACTTTGAGTATGCTGGCCCTGGGCAAGTTCGCCGCGGTCACTGGGGTGATTCCGCCCGGATCGCCATACTCTACGTGACGCCGCATCGCTGGTTCGTGCGTGACTACGCTGAACGGTTGTATAACCATCCGGCTATTACGCAGACCCGCTGCGCCTCCATCTTGCCTGCCCTGATGGCCGCTACTACCGAGCGCCCGGCCCGCGCCAACCTTGCCATTGGCGGATTGTGGGTGCTCGAAAATCCGGCCCGACGCCTGGTGGGCGCGGCGACGGTGACGCCGCCGGATCTGACCGCACAGGCACACGCACCCATCATCGACTTTCTAGCGGCGCCTGCCTACCTCAGCCAGGCGCCAGATCTGTTGACCGTTGTGCTGGACACCTGTCGGGCAGGAGGCGCGGAATGCGTGCGCGGCTGCGTGGCGGGTTGCGATCGCGAGAAGATCGACATCCTACAGCAGGTCGGCTTCCGTCACGAAGCGACGTTGGCAGGCCAGTTCAAGGCTGCCACCGACCACTTCGACCTGCACATCTATGTCCGCCCTTTGTCTTGAGAGTCGCCGTAACGTGCTAAACAGGGGCAACACCCCACGCTGCTGATCCAGGCCAGTCAGGCGGGCTAGTCTCGGAGTGGTTGCTGACTGGGCAGCCCTTCACGGTGCAGCCGGACTGGCGTGAACGAACCGTGGTGTTGGTGGCCGATCCCGCCCAATGGACGTGCCTGGGCTGCCGGCACAACCGTGTCGATTACTACGGTCACATCGACAAAGATTACCCTGTATGGTACTCTAAGTTGCCCGAGGGATACGTGCTTCTTGACGAAGTGCGGATCGAGTTTCCAGAGGGTTAGCCTGCCTCGGCAAAGTTCGCAGGCCGCGGGTGCCATCACGGCCCATGAAAATACCATCGCGAGTTGCCCGCGCCACACGGGCAGTATGCCTTCAGTAACGCAGGAGGTCAGCAACATGTCCGCAGGCGATTTCTATTTCGCAATCAACGCCACGTTTCGTTTTATCCACGACACCTATGGTAAAGACGTGCTGATCGACTACTGGACGTCGATGGCGCACGAATACCATGCCGCTGTCGCAGCGCGTTTTCGCGAGGGCGGGTTGGCTGAAGTGCAGCGCTACTGGGCTGATTACTTTGCCGAAGAGCCAGGCGGGGATGTGCACGTCGGGCTCAGCGATATGGGCGTCGAAATCGACGTGCGCGATTGCCCTGCTATCAGATGGCTCACGGAGGTCGGCCGCGAGATTGTCCCCTATTATTGCGAGCACTGCCACTACGTCTCCACCGCGCTCGCTGATCAAGCTGGCATGTGTTTTGCCCTGACCGGCGGAGGTGGAACGTGCCATCAGGTTTTCAGCCTGAGAGGAGATCCAGCATGATCGGTGTGCAAGATTTCATCGGCTACTACGACTGGACCTTTGAGTACCTGCGACGGAATTATGGCGAGCAAGCGGTGCACGACTACTGGCTGCGCGCCATTTCCCAGGATTCGCAGATACACGCCAGACAATTGATCGGCGCCAAGGGCTTCGACGGAATGCGGGAGTACTGGGCGCACACCCTGACGGCGGAAGAGGCCGGCTACACGTTCGACCAGACAAATGACTACTTCCGCATTGACATGTTCGACTGCCCGTCCAAAGGTCACCTGATCAAGCGTGGGCTGGCCGCCTACCACGACTATTGCGAACATTGCATGGGGTGGCTCAAACCGCTCATGGACGATGCCGGCTTCATCATCGATCACGAGCACAATCACGCCGGCCAGTGCTGGTGGGAGATGCACCGGGTCACAGACCGCCTGACGGAGCCGCCCCCGAACCGCGGCCCCAACGACGTGCGGAACCTGCCGAACTGGCAACAAGAGCGGCACGACGTTTACCTGAACAGCGAACACCTTGAAGGCGACGTCGGCACAGAGACGTGATGCGGACGTTCTCAGGGTTGCTGGATCGTTGGATCCGGTGCACTTGTCCTCAAAGGATACAAGACTATGTTGATCGCGAATGGTACTGTATTGCACTACGACCGGCTTGAGGCCGCTCAGGATTTGCGGATCGAGGGCAGCCGGATTGCGTTGATCGGCAGCAAGTTGCGGCCTGAGCCCGGTGAACGCGTGGTGGACGCAAGCGGCTGCTACGTGTTGCCGGGCTTGATGGATCTGCACAACCATGGCCTGCGACACGTGATGGCCCAGTACGATAGCCTGGAAGAGTACTCCCAACTGCTTGCGGCCGAAGGCGTGACGGCCTGCCTGCCGACCTTACTCGGCGGCCCTCGCGAGAACGCCGAAGTGATGCGCAAGGGACTGGCCGAAACCGATGCCTTTCGCCGCACACCGAATCTGATCGGCTTCCGGCCTGAGATCAGCTACCTGGCCAAGACCGGCGCAGGCGACGTCCACTCATTGACACGTATCACCGTCGAGACGACCGAGGCGTTATATGATGCTTCCCAAGGTACGATCCGGATCTGGGACGTTTCGCCGGAATTGGATGGCGCCCTGGATTTTATCCGCTGGTGCCGCGAACGCGGCATTGTGACGAGCCTGGCGCATAGCTCGGCCACGATCGAACAGACGCGACGGGCCGTGGACGCCGGACTGGGCCTCGTCACCCATTTCTATGACACCTTCGACCTGCCTTGTCAGACTGATCCGGGAGTCTATCCGGTCGGCCTGACTGACTATATCCAGGTTGAGGATCGCTTGACCGTCGAGCTTGTCCCAGACGGGGTCCACGTCCATCCTTACCTCGTCGAAAAGACGCTCCGTTGCAAAGGGATGGAGCGAGTCGTCCTCGTTACCGATGGGGTGAAGGGAGCAGGGAACCCGTCCGGTCGCTACGCGGGTCTGTATCCGGGCGTGGAGGTGGAAGTCACGGCTGACCGAGGGGTGCGTCGCGCCGCGGATGATGCGCTATCGGGCAGTGCGCTGACCCACATCCAGTGTCTGCGCAACGCCGTGGGCAAGTTCGGCAGGTCGCTCATCGAGGCTTCTATCCTCTGTTCGCGCACGCCGGCGCGCGTCCTGGGCATGCGGAATAAGGGTTACCTGGCCGCCAACATGGATGCCGACCTCATCATCTTGCGCGCCGATCTGGCATTGATAGCCACAATCGTGGGTGGCCAGATGATCTATCGGGCTTAGACGCTATTGAAAAGTGTTCTTATAGTCGCGGGGAAACCTTTTCAGAACAAGCAGGCGGAACAGTCTTGGAGGTCGGACATGAAATTCCTGCAAGTTGGTCTGGGTTCGATGGGCAAACGCCGCGTGCGTTGCATCAATGCACTGCGGGCGGGGGAGACGGTCGGTTTTGACCTGCGTGTCGACCGGCGAGCGGAAGCGGAAAAGTTGTATGGCATTCGCACGGTGGCGAGCTTCGAGGAGGGTTTGGCCGCCGACCCGGATGCTGTGATAATCTCTACACCACCCGACCAGCACGTCGAGTACAGCCTGGCTGCGATCGAGGCCGGCAAACCATTTTTCGCCGAAGAGACGGTGATGCTGGACCCGGAAGCGGTGACGCCGGTGCTGACTGCCCTCGAGAAACAGCCGGTGCTGGCGGCGGCTAGCTGCACGATGCGGTTTCATCCTGCCATCGAACAGATCCAGCGCGTGCTGCAGGACGGTGACCTCGGCCGGCCGTTGAGCTTCAACGCTATGTCTGTCAGCTATCTGCCGGACTGGCATCCCTGGGAGCGCGTGCAGGATTTCTACGTCGCCAGCAGGATCAGCGGCGGCGGCCGAGAAATGGTCATCTTTGATTTGGACTGGATGGAATGGCTCTTCGGCCGGGTCACCGCCGTGACGGCAGAGGCGGGTAAGGTCTCGGCGATTGCTGCCGATATCGACGATACGTTTCAAGTGCTGGGGCGCTTCGCCGGTGGCGTGTCAGGTTGTTTTACATCGAGCGTTGCCTATCGTGTGCCGGCTCGCACCCTCGAGCTGTGCTGCGACCGGGGTCAGATCACGTGGGACAGCCGGGTGCACAGGGTCATGGTTTACACCGCGGTCGATGGCAAATGGCGGCAATACATGGAAACCGCAAGCCGCGAATACTCCTATGACCGCATGTACATTGAGGAAATCGAGCACTTCCTGCAGGCCGTACGTGGCGAGGTGACCTATATGCGGGACTTCCGCGATGTGAAGCGTATGCTCGAAGTACTCTGCGCGGTTGAGCGCAGCACGGCCGAGGGCCGACGGGTCGTGCTGGCGTGAGCGCCGGGGAGGACGGGGGGATGAAAGGAGCAGAAGCGGTCAGTTTCATGGAACGCACCAGGGTTACGCGTGCGCTCATTGAAGAGTTACGTGACTTCGACACCGCGCTGGTGGCGAACACGGTCGGCTACATTGACTCCACTCCGCCCCATGAGTACTACATGGGCGGCTCGATCCATTCGGTCACGCCATCGCTCGGCCCGACAGTGGGCGTGGCGGTAACCTGCGAGCTGGATAGCAGCACGCCGGGTGGTGAGCCCGACTCCGATGGCTACTGGCAGCAGCTCGATCAGATGAGGATCATGGATGTGCCCATCGTGTGGGTCGTCAAGGCGGGGGGGTCGCGGCCGGATCACGAATGTATCATCGGTGACGGCATGGCAAAGACCCTTTACTCCGTGGGCTGCGTCGGACTGGTGACAGACGGCGGTGTGCGCGATGTCAATGGCTTGCTGACAACGCCCTTCGCTGCCTATTGTCGAGGGACGACCATCCACCACTGCGCGCTGCGCATCCGTAGAATGAACGAGCCGGTAGAGATAGGCGGCATCCTGGTGCGAACAGGCGATGTGATCCACGCGAACGCCGAAGGCGTGATCAAGATCCCGCCCTCATGCCTGGATGGTCTCGCTGCCAGTGCGGTGCGCATGCGTGCCTTTGAGCATGAGGCACACCTGGCACTGCGGCGGTCCGACCTTTCCCTGGCCGATAAGCGCCAGAGGGTGGCCGAAGCGTTGGCGAAATATGGGTTTGCCGGGCACGAAACCGTGACCCGCCGCTAGGTGGGCGGCTCATCACGCCGGTCATTGAGCTCAAGCGCCGTCCGCCATTTCGTCATCGTGTCAACCTCCCGCGTTTCTTGATCATTATGTCAAAGCGTCACGATCTGGTAACCGTTTCCTCTTCTTTCCTACAAGTCGCGCCCGTAGACGCCGAACTCTCTTGCGGCCTGTGCCGCCGTGGTCAGACTCTCCCGCGGGACATGCGGCGCCACGGCCTCTCCCGTGCCCAGGGCATAGCCACCGCCGGATCCGGCGTCAGCGATGGCCTTGCGGACCGCAGCGCGAACGGTCTCCGCATCGCCCAGGTCGAAGGTGTACACTGGATCCAGTCCACCCAAGAGCGCAACTTGCCGACCGAACCTGGCCTTGACGTCACGCAGTACAACATCTCCGACATCGGGCGGCTGGAGTCCGCCCAGGACGTCGACACCGGCCTCAACTGCCAACGGAATGATGTCACGCATCTTGCCATCATCCTGGTAGATGTAGATAGCACCGAAATCGTGAGCGAGCGCCACGGCCTCCCTGACCAGCGGCAGAAACAGGCTTCGGTAGGTGTTAGGCGACCAGCCGACGGACGGCCCGCATTGGAACCAACTGTCGTACACCACCCGGATCCCCTGCTCCAGCATCAGCCGCAGGTTCCTGAGGTGGGCTTCCTGTGCCAGCCGACAGACACCTTTGAGCAACTCGGGGTCGGTGATTGAGGCGATCAGCATGCCCTCGGCTCCCAGGCACTCCAAGCCCCAGCTTCCCGCGTGAGTGGTGTCGAGCGCGGCGACCAGGCCGCGTTCGCCGACCTCTTGCAGCACCAACGGGATATCGGCGATGACGTCGCGCCGGGGAGCGGGGTAGAGGAAGTGGAGACGCTCCAGGTCGGCCTGTGTCTTGACCAACGGCTCCACGCGATGCGGGTTGGGTCCGTCACCATAACCGATGTTCGGCCGGGCCCACTGGATGACATCGTGAAGGTCGCCCGCCGGGGTGTGGAAGGTGCGGTAGTACCAGACGTGCTCGTGCCTGTTCTCCACCCGCAACTCGACGTTCACGCCCGGCAAGTCTCCATAGAGCCCGTTGGCAGAATAGTTGTAGCCGCCTCCTGCCGCATAGATGTAGTCGTTGCTGACCGCCTGCCAGGTGTATTGGCCGTAGTTGACGAGGACATCCAGCCCGCACTCTTCCGCCAGCTTGAGTTGGTGCTGCGGACAGGTGCAGCCATAATGATAGCGAATCCAGCGAATGATGGATGGGAAACAGGGTACACGGTCAGGGGTACCGCCTCGCAAGGCGGTGACCAGTCGCTCCCGCGGTGTCATTTCTTTCATGGGTGTACCGACCTCCTTATGGAGCTAACAGATTCCTTGTCCTTAAGAACGGGCCGACGGCAAAGAGGAGCACACATGTCTCGGATCACCGTTCAGGAGACCGGCTTGATTCATCGCAATCCGAAACCGCACCTGCGAAGCGAACACGCCTACTTTCCATCCGTTGTGCAGATGAGGAACGGGGAACTGCTCTGTTCGCTGGTGTGGCCGCATCAGTTCAAGCGAGCGAACCCCGAGTGGGCCACCGGCCCGTTCAGCATCTCATGCACCGTCCCCTGATCCAGCGCGTGCGCGATCACACCGAAGGCTTCCTCCACCGCCTGGAGATATTCCTCGATCACCTGATCCTGGTGGGCAAAGGTCGTGTAAAAGGCCTTGGACGCAAGAAAGCCGTGATCGAGCATAAACTGCGTGAAGAGGGTGTGCGCTGCCGACGACTCCTTGTGCTGGATCGCAAAGCTGCTCATGGGTACGAGGCCGCTGATCGTGATCGGCAGGCCCGTGCGCTCGGCCGCCACTCGCCAGCCGTCGCGTACCATCTGCCCGATACGTCGAAGATGCAAGGGCACGTTCTCGCGGCGGTGCTTGCGGATGGTGGCTAGCGCCGCGGCCGGGCCGATGCGCTCGGTCCAGTAGGTGCTGCTGACAAAGGTGCTCTGCGCCGCTTGCATGGCATCGGCCGTTCCGATGATGGCACCCATGGGGTACCCGTTGCTGATCGCCTTGGCGAACACGGCGATGTCCGGTTCCAGGCCGTAAACCAGGTGCGCGCCACCGGTGTTTAACCGCCAGCCAACCGAGACCTCATCCACCACCAGAAGTGCACCGGCGCGACGACAGAGATCCCGTGCCCCCGCGAGGAAGCCCGGCTCCGGCTCCATGTTCCTGATCGGCTCCATAACGACTGCGGCCAGCTCGGTCCCATGCTCCGCAATGATTGCCTCCAGCTCCTCCAGGTGGTTGTAGCGGAAGGGCAGCGCGGTGCCGCGCAGGGCCCGAGGCACCCCGGCCGGCTCCAGTCCCGACAGCAGGTGACCGTCCAGCGCCTTGTCATCGGCCAGGTTGGCGGCCAGGTACCAGTCGTGCCAGCCGTGGTAGCCGCAGAAGGCCACCCGATCGCGACGGGTAGCCGCGCGGGCGATGCGGACCGCCACGGCCATTGACTCGCCGCCGCAGCGGGCATAGCGCACCATGCTCGCCCAGGGGTGCAGCTCGCACAGCAGCTCGGCCAGCTCCACTTCCTCCGGCGGGTTGAGCGTCGACATCGAGCCAGCCCTGATCGCTGCGATCACCGCCTCGTCGACCTCGGGATCGGCAGCGCCCAGGATGCATGCCCCAACACCGTTGATGGTCATATCGTGATACACGTTGCCGTCCAGGTCCCACACCCGGCTGCCCTGGGCCCGGCTGTAGTACGCGGGCCAGTTCTCTGGCAGGAACATCTCCGGCCGTTTGGACAGCAACTGGGTGCCCCCAGGGATGCGGGTCTTGGCCTTGCGATAAAGCTCCTGTCCTGTTCGTCGGTCCATGTTTGCGTTCTCCTCTTGCCTTGAGTGTAATGAGCGACAAGCAATGACTCATTACTCGTTCTTCGTCACTCGTCAGATCGTCACGCCTACCACCGATAGTCATGCGCCGCCTGGCACATGGCCACCACGTTCTCCGGCGGCGTATCGCCCTGCACGTTATGCGCAGCGGCGACCACGTAGCCGCCGTTCTGCCCCAGCACATCGATGATACGCGTCGTCTCCGCATAGACCTGCTCGGGCGTCCCGTGGGGCAACAGCTCCTGCTCATCGATGCCACCGTGAAATGAGAGCCGGTCGCCGAACGCCGTGAAGAGGGCTTTCGGGTCCATGCCGGCTGCCTGCGGCTGGATCGGGTCCAGCAGATCCAGCCCGACCTCGATCAGGTCGGGGATGACAGGCACGATCGAGCCGCACGAGTGATAGAAAGTCTTGTAGCCGAGCGCCTTGAAGTCGCCGATGAGCCGTCCAGTGTAAGGCTTGATGTGCCGGCGCCAGAGGGCGGGATTGAGCATCATGCCACGCTGGGTGCCGATGTCACCGCCGGACCCGATGATGTCGATCCTGTCACCCGCCACATCCAGCACGCGCAGTGCCCGCAACCGGTAGTACTCCTCGACGCGGCGGGAGATGGCTTCAGCGATCTCCGGCTGCTGGCGCAGATCGATGAGGAACTGCTCCAAGCCTCGCATGTACCACGGCGTCTCAAAGGCGCCCCCGGCGAAGAACATGATGGCCCGGCGGCCGGCCGCGTTCTGTTCCTCGATCAGCCGTGGCATGGCCGAATAATCCCACCAGTCCAGGCTCGGCCAATCGTACGCCTCGATATCCGCTACCGTCTTGCACTCTGCCAGGGGGTGACCATCCCACTCGTAGTAGGTGTTGAACCCCGTCTCGACTTTGCGGTTGCGGCAGCCCCAGAAGTCGACGCCTTCGCTGCCCAAGGGAACTGCCGACCGCTCAGCCGGGCCGATGAACGGCAAGCCGATCCGGCGCATGTCCACATCCAACCAGTCCAACACGGCGTCATCGGTCGCGACGCCGAGGTGGGCCTGTAGCGCAGCCATGGCTTCCGGCGTGCACGTGAGACCGATCGGCGGGCGGTCCGGCCGCCTCCGCTCTGCTGCGGCGAGAACCCGCTCTCTGCTGTTCATGGATAGCCTCCTTGGCTCCCGAAGCTGGATGCGATTCAAAGAATCAAAGCTCGATACGCACCCAGCGAACGCTCAGAGACTGTGCGTCGCCGGCATAGAACGCCGCAAAGGCCGTGCCATCCGGGAGCAGGCCTGGCTCGACGTGGCCGAAGCTCCAGACACGCATGTCGGCGTAGTAGTCGGCGAAGTCACGTTTGCCGTCCATGCCCGCCTGGGCTCCCGCTGCGTGCTCGTAGACGACCAGTTCGTTCGCCACGTCCCAGGTTTTCCCGAAATCGGAGCTGAGCACCGCGCGCAGGGAAGGCGGCCAGTGGCGGTGGACGTAAACACACAACAGGCGCCCGCCCGGCAACACCAGCGGTCTGGGGATCTGGCCTGCAATGCCGGTGTCGCTCGGATAGGTCCACCTCCCGCCGTCCTGAGTCTCCGACCAGGCGATGTGAGCATTGCGGTCCTGTCCGGCCACGCGATCATGCGTCCAGAACATGCCGATCAGCCGGCCGCTCTCGGGATCAACGGCCAGGCGCTGATCCCAGAACAGCAGCCGGTTCGCGGGGTCATGCGCCACCACGACCGATGGCTCGAAGGTGTGCCCGCCATCGTGCGAGATGGAGAGGATGGCCGAGTGCTCGCCATAGCTCGTGTCGTAATACGTCTTCCAGGCCTCGCTCACCACGGCTATGCTGCCGTCTGCCAGCACCAGGGGCGCGCCCATCAGCGCGACGGACGGGAAGGGTCGCGTATCCACCTCTCGCCGGTTGGTCCACGTGCGGCCGTCGTCGAACGAGTCCATCAGGAAGATGCGATTCGGCAGGGTGCCCGTTGTCTCCGGGTTAATCATCGGGAGGCTGGGATCGGAGCGGTCGAGCCACCAGAATGCGCCGAGCCAATGCCCTGGCGCCAGCTCAGTCACGCGGCCGTGGTGCCACGAGCCGGGCTTGCCGTCGACGGCCAGTAGTGGCAGCCCGTCGCAAACCGCCTCCCAGGTGCAGCCGCCGTCCGCGCTGAGGCGCATCAGTACGTTCTCGTCGGGCGCTTCCTTGGCGCTGCCCGCGTGGAACGCGACCAGGATACGGCCCTCCGACAGGATCGTCGTGTTGGTGAAAGCGCAGAAGCGTCGGGGTGGCGGGGCAGTCGACGCATCGTAGACAATGCCCTGATTCAGGATGCGCATGGCCTACCCCCTCTCCAGCTTGAACACGACCGGCCGATAACCGTCCGTGCAGCACGTGATAAACACCTGCTGCCCCCCTCTTGCCATGCCGTACACGAGCTTCTGAATATCCGCCCATGCCCATCCACAGAAGCCCTCCGGCATCACCCATGGGGCCTCGCCTGAGGCTACGAATTCTTGGCCTACCTCGAAATGCTTGCATTCCGTCCAGGCGCCTGGGTTGGCCGCGTACTTCTCGACGAATTCCTGGTGGAAGTGCTTCTTGAGGACAGTGATCCGCACCGGGTGTTTTTCGATCGTGAGGTTGTTGCTCATATCTGCTTCCGATCTAAAGACCTACGCGCCCAATTTCCGATATTCCTCAGCGAAGTAGCGGCGGATTCGTTCCTGCACCGCCTCGCTGTGCGGTGACCGGGCGCTCGCGGCGATCTGCTCGACGCGCTGGTGGGCGCGCGCCAGGAGCGACAGCGAATTGGGCTCGCTGCCGCCGGTATAGTCGAGCAGCTCGTGCGAGAAGAATTCGTCCGACCGCAGGAAGCGCAGGGTCAGGTCATCCATCAGGAAGTTACCGCCGGGACCGGCACCCTCGATGTTCTCCACGCCCAGCCGGAGGGCGTCCGTGCGGATTCCGTGCCGCAGGTACTGCGAGGAGGCCAGCCAGGTCGTGTGGATCAGCATCATCTCAGCCGACATGCCGATGGCGTTATGGGTGGAGCCGATGCCAGCCAGGAGGTGAGCGCCGGAACCCAGCGCTGCCAGCATAAAGAGGATCCCTTCCGCGCCGTTCTGTTGATCATAGCGATAGGTCATGGATCCGCCGCACTCCGCGGCAACGGGCATACCATACGCCCGGCCAAGTTGCACGGAAGCCACTTTCCAGAGCACCTTATCCAGGGTATAGTACATGTCGTGTGTAGAGCGCATATGGCCCACCGATGGGCCAAAGGCGTACAGGTAGGGGTTCCCCCGCCGCACCGCCTGCGTCAATGCGGCCATCCCGACCACCTCGACATTCCCCTGAAGAAGTGTGCCCGCGAGCGTATAGGGACTGGTCATGCCTGCGATCGGACAGACCGTCGGCACCACCGGAAAGCCGCGCGAGCAGGCGTCCAACAAGAACTCCGCGTTGAGGTTTGAGCAGGCCAGCGGGCTGAGCGATCCCACGGCGACCGTCATCTCGGCGCCGCCGGGAGCGCGGCCGTCGAACAGGATCTCGGCCAGCGCCAGGTAATGGCGATAGCGAACCATGTCGGTGGCTATGTTGTAGAAGTGTTTGTCTTGGCCCAGTGCCCACTCCTCCATTGCCCGCAGGCTGGAGGTGGGCTCCGGGACATCAGCCACTGGAAAGTCCATCAGGCTGGTGGCAACCACCGTGGGCAACGCCTGGGCGATGGCCGTGTGCCGGCGCAGGTCGTCAAGGCGCGGCCGGCGTGGCTCACCGGTGGCGTAATCGATGATCCAGGGATCGGTGACGATGGCCAGGCAGGCCGTCGATGCGGCATCGTCCCCCACCACGTGCCGTATGCCACCCGCGCCCGCGATCGTGTAAGTCGCGGGCACCGCGGCCAGCAACTCCTGCAGCACGGGCCGGGGGAAGCGGACGCGGCCTTCTGCTTCGTCTACCCGAGCGCCGGCCTCACGGCAACGTGCCTGGAGCACGGAGTGTGTCACGCCCAGGCCCGTCCGCTCAAGGATCTCCTCGGTCTTCTCCTGGGTCAGTTCAACCTGGGTTGCGGAGAGAGCTGGTGTGAGTTCCATGTCTTGCCTCTCTGGGAAGATACTCGGTATTGGGTATTAGATACTGGGTTGGGTATTAGGTATCAGGTATTAGGTATCAGGTATTAGGTGCTAGGTATTGGGCTGAATCTCTCCATGCGGGTCTTCAACGCCTGATCCCAAATCCCCAGTCTCTAATATCTAATATCTAATACCTGGCCATGCCCAACAACCGACGGACATTATTGCCGAAAATGTCCTCCACCTGGCTGTCGGTGAGATGGCAGTGCCAGGCGGCCTGCTTCAGCACGCGCAGCGACTCCAGCCCAACGAAGACTGGCTGCAACGGTTGAAACGACACGGTCTTCCAGTCCAGTGTATCGTCATACAGCCAGACGAACCCGTCACCGATCGCCACACAGCGGCCGCGCAGGTGGCTCACCGGGAAGTCGGTGCCGTAGAGCAGGCGGTCATGCCCCAGGATTTCGATGATCGCCTCGCATGCGCCGATATCGGTCACGGCCGCCATGTCGCACCACAGGTTGGGCAGCCCGCGCAGCGCGGCCAACCCTTCGATCGTGTGATACGGATTGAAGCCACGCGCCGCGTGGGCCAGGATGAGCTGCATGTCGGGATAGGTCTCGCAGTAGTGACGGATCCAGTACTGGTTGGACGGATCGGCAATCGCTCGCGCCTTGACCATGTGCAGTGTGATCCAGAGACCCTCCTCGTGCGCCACCTTGACCTGCACCTCCGGCAGATAGGCCGGGATGTCGGCGTCCCAGGTGATGGGCAGCCCGCTGCGCACGTGGTAGCACTTCAGGCCCTTCAGGCCCAGGCGGCGCACCTCCGCGCGTATGTATTCGGTATCCATTTCCGGCGAAACCAGCATAGCCCCCCGCCACCCCTGGTCCGCGACGGCTTCGGCAGCCACCAGCTCATTTTGGGACCGAATTTGGTCGCCGGGCGCGCCCACGGAACCGGGGAGGATCAACCCCCCGGCGACGCGGCGGCCGGGCAACAACTCGGCCATCCGGCGCCGGTACGCAGGCAGGTCGATGACGTCCTCTTCCACCTCCCGGAATGCGTCGAAGCTGGTCGGGGGGAGCTGCGTCTTTGCCCACAGGTGCATGTGGGCGTCGCAGATAACATCGGGTACGAAGCTATCCAGTTCGCGCTGGAAGAGGTCATGGTCGGCCTCGGTCGCGTGTACAACGATAGGCATGGGCACCTCCTGTTCAAGAGTGTTCACTCTCACCAGAGTGTCCAGCCGCCGTCGACCATGATGTTCTCGCCGACGACGTGACTGGAGGCATCGCTGGCGAGATAGACGACGAGCCCTTTCAAGTCCCAATCGTTTCCGCTGCGACCGTCGGGCGACATCTTGACGTAGTTGTGCTCAAATTTCGGCTGCTTACCGGGCTCCCAGAAACCGCCCGGGCTGATGCAATTCACCCGGACTCCCCGGTCGATCCACGTGGTTGCCAGGTAGCGGGTCATGTGGATCACGGCAGCTTTGGCCGTGCCGTACGCCACCGGGTTCCGCGGGATCTCTGCCCCTTCGTAGATGTGTTTGTAGGGGACGACCACGCCGTAGATGGAGCCGATGTTGATGATGCTCCCTCTCCCTTGCTTAAGCATCTGGCGCCCCACCACCTGGCACAGGTAGAACACACTGTCCAGTGTTTCGTGGATCGTACGGAGCCAATCCGCAGGCGGGTACTCCTCGGGGATGTGGCTGACCGCGCCGGCAATGGAGTTCACCAACACGTCGATGCGCCCCCACCTGGCCATGACCGCGTCGGCCATCGCCTGCACCGACTCATAGTCCGTTGCGTCCAGGTGCACGGCCATTGCCTCGCAGTACTTCCCGCTCAGCTCTGCCGCTTTGACCTGGCAGTTCTCCAGTCTGCGCGAAGCGATCACCACGTGTGCGCCGGCTTCGGCCAGTGCGGTGGCCATCTGGAAGCCGAGCAGGCCAGCGCCGCCCGCCACCACAGCTACCCGCCCGGTCAGATCGAACAACTCTTGCACGGTAGACATTGCGTTTCTCCCCCTTTGGATGGTTGACCAATAGTCTTGACATCGGTGATTTTCATCTTGTCGATCCGCAGGTGAGCAATTCACCAGATGCCTTCGCTTTCCGGTTAGGGGCGACCATCGCGGGCAGACCGGCCACCGGTCGGATTCAGGCCCGGTTGAGTGGCAGACCGACCTCCAGGCAAAACGCGGCCAGGCGCTCCTTGAAGACCGGGGGCAGCGGGCGCATCGGCGGCCGGCTGGGACCACCCGCAAAGCCCAGCAGCTCGAGGCCCAACTTCTCGATATTTCCTTCACCCCCGGTGATCTTGGCCGCGTCGGCCAGGATTTCATAGTAGGGGAGCAAGACGCGGTTGACCTCAGCCTGCGCCTCGTCCCACTGCCGGGCCTGCAACAAGCCCCACATCTTGACGCCCCACTCCGGCCAGAGCAGCGCCGGATGCAGATTGACGCCGCTGCCCCCCATTATCTGGTTGTACACCGTCATGAGCTGGTTATCGATCACGCCCAGTCGGTCGGTAAGTCGTAGCAGGACGAATTGGTACTCCAGCAAATCCGGCGAACTCCACTTGAGACAGCAGACCTGTGGGATCGTCGCCAGTCGTTCCAGCATCGCCAGCGATGGCCGATAGCCCAACCAATAGGTGGAGTAGAACACGATGCCTACTTCCGGCGCAGCGTGCGCGATCGCTGCTACGTGTTCGTACACATCGTCGTCGGTGGCTGTGTAGTAGAACGGCGGCGAGACCTGCAGCGCGGCCGCGCCGATCGCTTGCGCGTGCCGCGCGATTGCGACCGCCTCGAGGGTGCTGGGGGTCTGGGCGCCGACGATCACCGCGATTCGGCCCTCGGCCGCGGCCACAACCGCTTCTGCCGTCTGCCGGCGCTCATCCAACGATAACATCGAGAATTCACCGTTCGCGCCATTGACCAGCAGACTGGCGATCCCTTCCCGTATCCCATGCTCGACCAGAAAGCGCACGTGCCGCTGCATGGCGCTCAGGTTCAGCGAGAGATCGTCCTTGAACAACGTCGGCAGCGCCAGAAAACAGCCTTGCAGCCGATGAATCATGGCTATGCGGTCCACGGCTCACCTCCTCACGAATACCAACTGAAGTCCAGGACCGACTCGGCCACGATGTCTGCTGCACCCGATTCGGTGATGTAGAGCTCACTTGGGAGGGTCTGCAGGATAGAAGCTGGCACTAAAGGCGTGACGGGGCCATGAGCAGCCAGCCGGATGATGAAACGCTGCCACGAGACCTGCGAGTTGCCGACCATGAAACCATTCCACGAGCTGCGTAGCTTAGCTGCCATCACCTCGGCCGGGCCGATGGTCGCCGCCTTGGGGGGAATCCACGACCAGTCGCCGCTCTTGCCGAACTCCGGCCCCAGCGTACCCTGGAGGATCGTGAGCGGCGTGAGTTCCACGATGCGCGGGCCGATCTGCTTCCACTCCTCCAGACTGGCTGCCTTGAACGCTTCGGCGCCCGGCTCAATGTAGGCCAGGTGCCCACACCAGCCGATCCCGCCGTAGCAGACATCGGCGCCGCCCAGGTCGGCGATCATCTTGCCGTAATCCTTGAAGTTGGCGTTCGTCGGCCCCTGGATCTGCTGCTCCGGCGGCCGCAGCTCAGGATCGAGCTTGGCATAGAAATTGTTCTTCATGTTGAACAGGAAGGAGTTGGGCCAGGTCTCGGGTGCGATGTTGCCGTCCTGGTCGGCATACTCGTCCATGTCGAAGGTGTAGAGGTGGTGGCAGCTCACCCGATGCATGTTACAGAGCTGAGCTACCCAGGCATAGAGCGGTTCCGGTTGCGGCAGGATCAGGACCAATTGCCGTCCTTCATCGGCCGCCCGCTTGATGCGGGCGAAAATGTCGTTGATCAAGCGGAAGGTGAAGTCCCGATCCTTGATGATCTGGATCTTGAAGTCGGGGTTCGGATGCTTGGTGATGTCCTCGCGCTTGATCGCGCGCGCCTTCTTGCAGGCCTCCTGGTCCTGAAAGGGCAACCATCGGGCCATCCGATAATCAAATCCTTCTAGCATTGTGAACCTCCTGATTCTGCTGTTCGTTCATGAACATCTCACGGCAACAAAATGGCGAGATGCCGGGATGGCTGATCACCTGAGTCCGTGCCTGGCGGCGGCCTCTCCGGGTGTCGCCTGGCCCTGGACCACATCCTTCAGGCCGCGCAGGAACAATGCTGGGTCCTGGGCCTGCAGCACGTTGCGGCCAAAGACTACCCCGGCCGCGCCGGCCTGCGCAGCTTTGCCTGCCAGCTCCAGCGCCGCGATCTCGGATTCGAACTTCTCAGCCCCCAGCGCAAACACTGGGATCGGCACGCCTTGCACCACCTCCGCGAACCGGTCGCCGGTGTAAAATGTCTTGATCGCGTCCGCGCCCAGCTCGCAGATGATGCGGCACATCTTTGTGATGTAGTCGTGGAACTCGTCAGTTCGCTCCCGGAGCCCCGCAACCGGGAAGACCTCGCCGATAAGGGGAATGCCGAGCCTGCCGCTCTCCTCGGCCAACGCGGCAAACCCCTGAACGTTGAGCGCATCGTGTGCTTCATCGCCGGTCTGCAGGACCAGGCTCGCGAGGACTATGTCGGCGCCTGCGGCGATCGCGGCCTCGACCGACATCGCCTTCACGATGTGCGCTTGCTGGTAATGCCAGGGCTCGCAATGGATCGTGTTCCAGTTGAGCCGCACGATGATCGCCGGGCCGCCCTTGCCCCGGAAAAGGTTGCCTGAAAAGCGGATCATCTGAGGGGCCATCAGGACGCCGTCAGCCTCCCGCAGGCGCTCGGCGGCCGCGGTGAAATCCACCAGGCCGGGCATCGGCCCGAAGGTCTGGCCGTGATCCATGGCGACAACGACTGCCTTGCCGCTTGCGGGGAACAGCCTGCTCAATCGCATTTCTTTGGTGGACGACAATGCACCCTCCTGGAAGAAGACTGAATTCGAACTAGACCAAGATCACCTCTACCCCGGCATCGCGCAAAGTGCTCACGAAGGCAGCCGGTGCTCCTTCATCGGTGATCAGTTTGTTCACTTGTTCCAGCAGCATGATGCTGGTAAGGCCAATCCCGCCGATCTTACTTGAGTCCGCGACGAGAATGACTTCACTCGAGGCCTTGATCATAGCGCGATCTACCTCGGCCTCCAGGACGTTAGCCGTCGTGACGCCGTGAGAGAAGGTCATGCCGTCGGCACCAAGGAAGACCTTATCGGCGTGTAGGGTTGCCAGGTTGGCGATGGTTTGCGGCCCAACTACCACCTGCCATTCGGGAAGATAGATTCCGCCGAGAAATAAAAGATGGACGGATTTCCAGGCGCCCAATTCACCAATGATTGGCAGGGATGAGGTAATGACGGTGAGGTTGCCTGACGTGAGAAGATCGCCGGAAATGTGGTGAGCAACCTGTAGGACAGTGGTACCGGAATCGAAGATGATGCGGTCGCTCGGGCGTATCAACTGGGTGGCAGCGCGACCGATGCGTTCCTTGGCCGGCGAGACCCTGGCAGAGAGTCGGCCGTTGAGCGGCCCGGCGGACCTTGCTGGCAGCGTGATCGCGCCGCCATGCACGCGCTTGAGCATCCCGAGCTGTTCCAGCCGTTGTAAATCACGGCGTATAGAGACCTCGGAAACCTCCAAACGCTGGCTGAGATCCGCGATCTTGACCGCACGGTTGAGCGCCAGCTCATCCATGATGCGGGAGCGTCTTTGTTCAACCACCGAGTCCATGATCGCACCCTCAACCGCGAGAGCTCGTCGAAGACGTTGCGAGGGACGTCATAGGTAGTTTGATTTGCGCGCGATGGATATTTCGATTCGCGCAGCAGTTATTCTAAATAAACACTCCAGGTTTGTCAATTCCCGGCCATACCAAAGACCAAACGCCTTATCTTGTCCCCCTCATGTTACGATAGGCGATCAAATGGTATTCCGTTTTGAGTCATTTTGTTCCCTGTTCTGACATCCGAAGAAGCAGCAAGGTCTCATCCACGAGCAACGTCCCGCTGGCGGGGGCGAACAACGCGTTTGTGGCTTCGTAGCCCCCCTCAACTGCCGCGGCTTCGGTAGTGATGTAGCCCTGCAATTCCCCGTTTGCCAACGAGATCACGAACGTATTCGGCGCCTGCGCCTTCAACGCGAGCGCATACTCGACGAAGATCTCCCCCGGCCAGCCGACGAACGACCACGGTCCAATCCCGATCATCTGGATTTCGGCAGGCATGCAGGCAACGCAAGCCGCTTCCAGCCGGCCATCGGCCGCGGCACGCGCCAATGTGACGGTCTCCTCGGCGCCAAACCAATCGACCTCGGCCCGGCGCACCTCCTGCGGTAACGCGTCAGTCCTGCGGAGCTCCGCCAATCGGGCCGCGGCAGCTCTCAAGGCGGCCTCTGACTGCGCTACGGTCGGCATCGCGCGTCGTGGCAGCTCCACAAAGCGCTGGCCTGCCCACAGCGGCAGATCAGCGCTGCAAATCACGGATGGGATCACGCGTGCGATGGCTTCCCCCAGCATCTCGCCTATCCGCTCGACCTCACCGATGTTGCTGCCACGCACCACGTGGCGCGGGCTCTGATCGCCGGCCGGCCCGGTGTGATAAATGATCGGGCAGTCGGCGGGCAGCACGGTCCGCTGCAAGGCGCGGCGGGCTGCGCCGGGGAAGTCGGCGCTGACCACGGAAGAGTTTTCACGCAATACGGTGGGGTGCATCGAGTAGACCACCATGCAGGCGATCAGTTGCTGGCCCTCGGCTGATTTCACCAGCAACACCGGTACCTGGGGATCAACCGGGCCGTTCACATCGCGGCGATTCGTCCCTACGCCCGAGCCGTCGGCCACACCCAGGCCTACTTGTGCGGGCTGTGCCCTGCTGACGGCTGCACAGGCCACAGCCGTTATCTGCTCCTCAAAGAACCGCAGATAGGCGGGGTCCACCGGCGGTACGCACGGGTCATCCATGTTGCTCAGGTACTCGACCGTCTTGGGCCCCGAGTGGGTGTGAGTGGCGGTGAGCATGATGTGTGCCGCCGGCACGCCGGTCGCCGCACAGATCGTCGCGCGCACGCGGCCGGCGCTCTCCCGAGGCACAAAGATGATGTCGTTAGCGACAAAGAGCGCCTGCGTCACGCCGTCCGAGAGATAGAGCGCCGTGCTAAGCAACAGATCGTTGACGCCAGTGCTATAGCGGTTAACGTGCGGATAGCCAAACAAAAACTGCGAGTCGGCAGGTGTGATGTCGGCGACCGCAGCGCTGGCGGATAGCCCAACCATATGCTAGCACTCCTTGTTCCAGTCAAGCTCGATGTTGCAAACCGAGGTTCTCGTCATGTATGCATCTATCCGCATCAGCGGGGGCCAATTGGAAACGCCCTCGGCCGAACCGCCACTCATTTGTCCATCTTTAACCCGGATGAGCCGGAACCAAACAACTCACGCAAAGGCGCTAAGACGCCAAGGAAACTTCTTTGCGGCTTTGCGTGAGAATTTCTTGCTGGCTGTACAAGGATTTCACCGGTAAGCGCCTAACAGCCGCGCTTCACCCGCGCAATACTCGGCGTACAATTCTGCGTACTCCTCCGCGGCACATTCATCCGGCTCCCTCCGCAGAGCGATCGACACCATCTGGCGGCGCGCCGTGTCCAGCGTGGTGAGCACCCTCCCCCCGACCCCCGCCAGCATGGCCGCGCCCAGGCTCGCGGTCTCCACATTCGGCGTCCAGGCCAGCGGGATACCCAACACATCACCGATGATCACACGCCACAGCGGGCTCTTCGCGCCGCCACCGAATAGGATGGCCTCATCCACCCGCCCCGCAAGCGCCTGCGTGATTTCGAGATTGGTGCGCATCTCGTACGCGACGCCTTCAAGCAACGCCCGCGTCAAGTGCCCTCGGGTGCTCGCCAGGCTAAGGCCCTCGAAGGCTGCGCGCACTTCGGGCCGCCAGTGGGGGCTGGCTGCACCACTGAGGTGAGGATAAAACCGCACACCCTCCGCACCGCGGGGCACCGCTCCAGCTTCGGCGTCGAGCACGGTATATGCCGTTCCCTGCGCTATGGTGTCGCGGTGCCAGCGCAGGCTTCCCGCGCCCGTGGAGATGACGCCCTCCAGCACCCAACGGCCGCCCTGGACAAAGGTGAACGTGGGGATGCGCATGCGAGGATCGGTGTATGGTGCGTCCATCATCTGGACGATGGCCGACGCGGTGCCGAGTGAGAGGGTGGCGACGCCGTCGCGGATGCCCGCGCCCAGGGCTGCGCACTTCTGATCCTGTCCTCCGGTGACGACTACAACGTGGGGCGAGAGCCCCAGCTCGCGGGCGACATCGGGCAGCAGCGAGCCTACTATCGTGCCGGACCAACGCAATTCGGGAAGGTATGCACGTGGAATTTCGAACGCATCGAGCAGCACCGCAGACCAATCGAGGGCGTGCAAATCATAGAGCAACGTCCCGCCGGCCATCGAGTGATCGGTAACACGCGCCCCGCACAGCCGATAGATGAGATAGTCGTGACCCATGAGTACGGTGCATGTGCGAGCCCACACGTCCGGCCGGTGCTCTCTCAGCCACAGGAGTTTCGGCAGTACATAGAACGGCGTGGCGCGCTTGCCGGTCAGGGCAAAGAGAGTTGCCGCGTCGAAGCGCGTCAGGATCGTCTCACACTGGGCAGTGGCCCGGCTATCCAGCCAGTTGATCGCGTTCCCCAGCGGTCGGCCTGCCTCGTCCAGGCAGACGAAGGAGATGCCTTGCGAGCTGACTGCGATGGCAGCGATCTCTCCACGGTCGATCCCCGGCGTGTCGAGCGCCAGGCCGATAGCGCGGCAGGTGAGACACCACCATGCCTCGGGGTCCTGTTCAATCATCGTGGGCGAAATCGTGATGAGGCCGTACTCCAAATAACCTTCGCCGCGCAGCGCGCCCCGCTCATCGTACACGGCTGCCTTGCATCCTGTCGTACCCAGGTCAATGCCGATCAGTAAGGCCATTCAGATAATTCCATCGTCCCCGATGCCACGATCCGCGAAGAAATTGTCGCTGCGGCGGCTCGGCATGGAAACCTCCAGCAATAACGCCGGTCCCACCCCTGTGAACGAGTGACGCTGTCCGGGCGGCATGACCAGCGTGTCGCCTTCACGCAGCACTCGCTCTGCCCCGTCAATTACCATCCGCACCGCGCCTTTCATCACGAAAAACGTCTCGTGCTTAAGGCGGTGGCAGTGATAGGGGCAGGTCTGTCCGTCATTCACGAACAAAAACTTGCCGCAGTAACCGGCCGCTTCCTCATTCGCTACCCAGAACTCGATCTCACCGATTTCGTCGAACCGGCCGAGCCCAAAATCGAGCACCAGCGGCTCACCTGCGGGCATTGTCAGGCCCCAGCGCGCAATGAAGGACTGACAGCGCGCCAGCGCCTCCTGCCGTTCCGAGCCGCGTACCTGGAAAGGGAAGTCCTCCTCAGGCATGGATACCTCCGTGGTGACAGCTTCACTTCCGGTAAGTCCGTGACTCACCGGTCAACAACTTTGTGGCGGGGATTACCGTCAACATAGCACAATTCCCAACGGAAAGCAAGATCTTAACACCCAACAGGGTCAAACAACCTGTTATTGTGATTATTTACCGCGCATTTGAAGCTGCGATATGTTCGTTTTGCACATCATGCATGATCATTAAACCCTCACGCGATCTTTACGCTAGAGAGATTGACAAGAGGGGAGAAGTGTGATACATCTTTCATAAGATGAATCTAAATTCATTCCATGAATCATCATCGAAGAGGTGATCTGTGGCAAGCCTGAGTTGGAAGGAGAAAGAGCTTCAAGCCCGTCGGGCGACCATCCTGCTGGCTGCAGGAGCGATTTTCGCCCAGAAGGGCTTTGATGGAGCTACGATAGCGGAGATTGCTCGGGACGCTGATGTGAGTGTGGGGACGATCTATCAACTCTTCGGGAACAAAAATGCTCTGCAGAGGGCCGTACTGGAGGAGAAAGCAGCGAGGCTGCTGGCTCAAAGTGAGATCGGGACCCGGTCGCTACCCACCGAACCAAGCGGCGTGCAGAAACTGGCGGGCGTCGAGCTTCTGTTCTCCGCGGAACACTCTGAGATCTTTCCGGGAAAGGCACTTGATCGGAAAGGGCGGGAAGTCCAGAGCAAACGGAGAGATATCCTCGCTGCGGCGGCCCGGGTCTTTCTCGAGAAGGGCTTCCATGCCGCGACCATGGCGGATATCGCCGAAGAGGCCGGCGTGGCCACGGGAACCCTGTACAACTTCTTCGCCAGCAAAGAGGAACTGTATTTTACCCTGATCGAACAGAAAGCCGACGAGTTCCTCCTCTATTCGCAGATGGAAGTCAACCCGGTTTCGTCCACTGTCGAGAAGATCACCCGGCTCGTCCAGGCGGAATGCTCTTTCTTTGAGGCGAACCGGGCATTTTTCAGGCTCTACATCCCGACTCGCAGTGGGTTTGAATGGGCCGTCCAGGAAGATCTGATTGAACGGATTTATAGCAAGTACGTTGCCTACCTGGATTGGGTGGCTGGGATCATCGAGGTCGGCGTCCAGGAAGGGGTTCTCAGGGCCATGGACCCGAAAGAGATGGCGCAGGCGCTGGTGGGCATACTGAACGCTTCGCTTCTCGAATGGACGGTCACTGCTACTGAGCCTAACCGGGGTGATGGCCAGGGGCAGCCCTTAGTGGCCAGGGCGTCGCGTATCATCGAACTCTTCCTGAAGGGAGCACAGCAGCCATGAGCCGTGAATGCCTGTACATCTACTGCCTCATTCGTAGCGATCAGCCCTGTGAGTTCGTCACGCAGGGGATCGGGGCACGCGGTGACCGCGTTTACACCGTAGGCTACCGGGATTTAGCCGCTGTGGTCAGCGACTCGCCGGGGGCAGTGTATGAACCGGTCCTCCCCAACCTGTTGGCCCATCAGCTCGTGTCGGAGGAGGTCATGGAGCAGTTCAGCATCCTGCCGGTGCGGTTTGGCACAGTGGCCCCTGGCGCTGAAGTGATTCGGCAGAAGCTGCTCAAGGAGCGCTATGATGAGCTTCAAGGCCTGCTGCGGGACATGGAGCGCAAGGTAGAGTTGGTGCTCAAGGCTTCCTGGCGCGAGAGCGTGGTTTTCAGCGAGATCGTGGCCGAGAACCCGGAGGTCCGGCGCCTCCGTGATGAGCTTCTGGGCCGTCCTCCTGAGGAGACCCGGACAGAGCGGGTGCAGTTGGGACGCATGGTCGAGACAGCACTGTGGGCTAAACGTGATGAGGACGCCAGGCGCATTCTGTCGGCCTTGCGCCCTATCGCCCATCGGGTCCAGATGGACAAAATCACCACGGACATGATGGTCATCAACACTGCCTTCCTTGTGGAAAGAGCTCGGGAAGAGGAGCTCGATCGGACCGTGGAGAAACTGGATCGCGAGATGGGAGATCGGATAACCTTTGAATACTTCGGCCCTTTTCCGCCTTACGACTTTGCAAACATCATCGTTCGCCTGGGAGGGACAATGGCAGGCAACTGATCAAAAAAAGAAAGGAGCTCATGATGACTGGTGCCGAGATCATACAGCGAGCAAAAGAACAGATGACCCGCCTCACCGGACTCAAGCCTGACACCGCGTCGGGCTTGAGCCGGGATGAAGAGGGCTGGCACGTCGCCGTGGAGCTGATCGAGGCCAAACGCATCCCCGACGCGGATGACGTACTGGGCACTTACGAGACCGTGTTGGATGACGAGGGCAGCCTGCTCCGTTATCAACGCACAAAGCGGTACCTGCGCGGCGAGGTATGGGAAGCCTCCCGGAGGTGAGTGAATGTCTGAATCTCCCTTCTTGAGCAACCCGAATTTGCGCCTCATCCTCTTCGGCGGCAAAGGGGGGACCGGGAAGACCACCTCGGCGGCGGCCACGGCCCTGCACTTCGCCCGGCAGCGGCCTGACAGAAGGGTGCTCCTGGTCTCCACGGACCCTGCGCACTCCCTCTCAGACAGCCTTGACTGCGCGGTGGGCAGTACGATCATGCCCATCGAAGGAGTGAGCAACCTTTTTACCCTGGCTCTCGATGCCGAAGCACTTCTGGAAGCGTTCATGCAGCAACACGGAGCGGTGATCAAGCTCATCGCCGACCGAGGGACCTACTTCGACCAGGAGGACATTGCCAACTTCTTCGAGCTCTCCATGCCCGGCTTGGACGAGTTAATGGCCATCATCAAGATCATGGATCTGATGAGGGAGGGGCACTACGAGCTGGTGATCCTGGACACGGCCCCCGCCGGCCATACCATCCGCTTGCTGGCCCTGCCCGACCACATGGGGCAGTGGATTAACGTTATGGACATGATGCTGGAGAAACATCGCTTCATGGTGCAAAGGTTCAGAGGAAGATATGTGCCCGACGAGGCCGATCGCTTCTTGCAGACGATGGCCAGTGACGTGGAGAGAGTGCGAGAACTGCTCAAGAATGCCAAAACCACCGAGTTCGTGCCCGTGGTCAACCCCGAGGCGATGAGCATCCATGAAACCAAAACCCTCTTTCAGGCGTTGAGCGAAGGTGGCATTCCGGTGCGAAGCGTGATCCTCAACCGCCTGGTGGACGCTTGCTCTTTCGACAAGTTCAAGCTTGCGCTGAGCCGAACCGAAATGACACCGCCCTGCCCTTTCTGCGAAGCCCATCGGAAGGATCAGGAGCCGTACCGGCAGGAAATCGAGGAGAAGTTCGGCCGGTACAACCTGCTGACCATGCCTCTCTTCCCCCACGAGATCCGCGGCCTGGAAGATCTGACAGCCTTCGCCGGGTTGCTGTTCAACCAGCAAGGAAGCGACGAAGCACGGGAGACAGGGAGACAAGGAGACAGGGAGAAGGGGGGAAGGGGAGAGTTCACCTTGTCGCCCTCTCTCCCTGTCTCCCCCTCTCTCACGCGCCTCGGCGCTCCCGCCCAAGACGGCATGGCCGACCTCCTGACGCGAGATTTGCGGTTCATCCTCTTCGGCGGCAAGGGCGGAGTGGGCAAGACCACGCTGGCGGCAGTCACGGCCCTGGAGCTGGCCCGCCGAGAGCCGGGAAAAAAGATCCTCATCTTCTCCACCGATCCGGCCGGTTCCCTGGTCGATAGCCTGGGCTGTCCCATCGGCGATAAACCAACGCCGATAGCGGGGGCGAGTGGTCTCTACGCCTCGCAGATCAACGCGGAAGATCAGTTGGAGGGACTCAAGCAACACTACATGGAGGAGATCAACGAGATGTTCGACAGTTTCCTGGGTGGCGGAGGGATGGATGTGGCCTTCGACAAGAACGTGATGCTGGAACTCATCTCCCTCATCCCCCCGGGCCTGGACGAAATCATCGCTTTGATCTCCATCATGGACCTGCTGGACGAGGGCATCTACGACCACTTCATCCTGGACACGGCCCCCACCGGCCACATGTTGCGCTTCCTTGAGCTCCCCCAACTGGCCATGGAGTGGTTCAGGACCTTCTTTCGGATGCTCCTGAAGTATCGAGGGATGGTGACGCTGACTAAGACGGCCCAGCTCATGCTTGAAATGTCCCGGAGCGTCAAGAAGATACAACAACACCTGCTGGATGCCCGACGGAGCGAGTTCGTGGCCGTGACCATCCCCGAAGCCATGGGTGTCCTGGAAACTGAGCGGTTTCTGGCCACCTTGGGCCAGATGCAGATTCCCTGCCGGCACCTGGTGGTCAACATGGTCATGCCGCCCACAGAATGCGACTTCTGCCTGGCCAAACGGGAGGAGCAACAAGGATACATCCATGGCTTGCGAGAGCAGTTCTCTCACTACGCCATCACCGAAGTCCCCTGCTTCCCCCACGAGATCCGAGGGTTGGCGGGGTTAAAGGAGGTGGGCAGGGCTATCTATGGAGATGGGGGATGTGAGTGCCATGACGCAAGATAACAGCGAGTTGATGAAGGAAATGTGTTGAGATGGGCCTGACGCCAGCAAAGGAAAGAGGCACATCCCTGGTGGATGTGATTGACGCCATCCTGGACAAAGGGCTGGTCATCAACGCCGACATCACCGTGTCTGTGGCCGGGGTTGAGCTGCTGGGGATCAAAGTCCGGGC
>Ga0172375_10000340_pt1 | contig 74811 bp, 58 predicted proteins | sample LakKiv1m_FD_114537 | JGI IMG/M metagenome (GOLD analysis project Ga0172375, IMG submission 114537) | Freshwater microbial communities from Kabuno Bay, South-Kivu, Congo - kab_092012_11.1m | ecosystem: Environmental > Aquatic > Freshwater > Lake | place: Democratic Republic of the Congo... | reverse complement strand
TTGAAAGCAGCTTGATACGACGCATGCGATCCTGCCAAAGATCCTGTGTGTGAAGACACAGCTTTAGCGCCTTCCTCGCTTTGACCTGCCTTAAGGATAATTACTGGCTTTTTGGAGTTTACTTTTTTAGCAACGTTGATAAACCGTTGTCCATCTTGTATGCCTTCAATATATGCAGCTATTACTCTGGTATCGCTATCCTCCCCCAGATATTCGATAATATCTGTTTCAGTAACATCTGCTTCATTTCCCAGACTTAAGAAATGCGAAAAGCCAATTCCTGTGCTTGCATAATGATCTACAATCCCGCCGCAAACAGCTCCTGATTGCGAGATGAAACCGATCCCACCGGTTGATGGAATTCCTTTAATAAAAGTTGTATTTAAGCCGGTAACCAGGTTCATTGTGCCAACACAATTTGGGCCTATCAACCTGATCCCGTTTCTTTCTGCGATCTTCAAGCTTTCTGCTTCGAGGTCTTTTCCTTCTTCTCCGACCTCTTTAAATCCTCCGGAGATTATTATTGCCGCTTTAATGGACCTTTTTCCGCATTCCTCGAGAACAGAAGGGATAAGTTTTGACGATAAAACAATTACTGCCAAATCTACAGGATCTGGCACTTGGCAAATTTCTGGAAAACAGGGAATCCCAAGGATCTCTTCCGATTTAGGATTGACAGGATAAATTCCACCCCGATATCCGTAACTCATCAGATTTTTCAAAATACCAAAACTCAGTTTTTCGGGACTTGCCGATGCACCGATAATTGCTACGCCGCGAGGTTCAAAAAAAGGTTTAAGCGATGAAGGCATATTTTCTCCAATAATCAAGAATAATTCTTATTGATGAATTTGGTCTGGTAAGAATCTAATTATGCTCAATTTGCTTTGGGATCTTCGGCAGAAGCCAATTCAAGAATGCGCCAACACTGCGAGTCTGCATTAATAATTTTCCAGGACCTGTCATATCCACCACCAAACCTTCACCCCCCAAGATCGTTTCCTTAAAACCGCCAATTCCGCGAACTTTGAATCCCATCTCTTCCGAAAATGCTACCAGATGGCCTGTATCTATCGTAAATGATTCTCCCGCTTTTAAATTCATTTCATGGATCGCGCCATAGCTTGAAAGGATAAGAGTTCCACTGCCGGAACATCTCAGCATTATTAAACCTTCACCACCGAAAAAAGTTCTCGCGCCGCCCCATTTTGTATCAGTTTCAATCGCTTCGCTGGATGCCAAAAATGAACCGGATTGGACTAAATATGCCTCGCCTGAAATGTCCATTGTAAAAATATCTCCTGGCAATGTTGGGGCTAGATCGATTTCTCCTCCGCCAGATCCTGCCTGATAAGTATTGATAAAAAAGGATTCCCCGCCAAGGACGGAGCGAGCAAGCGATTTCAGTAAACCACCCTTCATCTTTGTTTCAACCTGGACATCCTTTGACATGGCAACCATTGAACCAGCTTCAACAGTGATTCTTTCATTACCTTCCAATTGAACATTGGCCATCGAGTATGAAGGCTTATACAATATCTCAACTTTCATTTCTTCCTCCGCAATTAATTATTTAATTATAAGAGAAAAGAGCGCTTCTAAATATTGTTTATAATGTTTCTTCTTTTTATCGCAAAATCAAACCTGTGGTAAAATATTGGCTGTTAAGTTAGCCCTCTTTTTCTGAGGGTTACCTTTCTGCGTTTGAAAAAGCCTACGGTTTATTTCAGGCGTAAACCCAAAGAAAGGAGGAATCCTTCATGCATAATTACGAATTAGTGTTCATTGTCCATCCGGATCTTGACGAGGAAGCCATTAATCAGGCTCTTGATAAGATCAAAGACTGGATCACGAAATCTGGTGGAAGCGTCGTAAGTGTGGATAACTGGGGAAAGAAACATCTCTCCTATGAAATCCAGAAACAGAATGAGGGCGTTTATTATTTTTTCAAAGCCTCGATGCCTACGACAGCAGTCGCTGAACTGGAGAGGAATTTAACGATTCTTGAACCAGTTATGCGCCATTTGATTGTCGCAAAATAATTGTATTAAAGCCAATTAAGACTAGGAGATATTATGGCTGAAGATGATATTCGGGAAGATGGCAATAACCAGGAGCGCGGCGGTTTTGCGCGCCGGTATACCCCCAAACCAAGGTTTTGTCAGTTTTGCTCTGAGAAAACTCTTGAAATAGATTATAAGAACACCGCTTTGCTCAGACGATACACAACCGAAGAAGGTAAAATCAGGCCCCGCCGCCAAACTGGCACCTGCGCCAAGCACCAACGTACTGTTGCACGCGAGATCAAACGCGCCCGCCATATTGCCTTATTGCCCTTTACAGGTGGCACCTGGGAAGAAAAAGTCCGCTAAACCGGAGAATTTTTTATGTCTCAAAATAAAAGTGAGGATAAACCAATTCACAGGAATCCGATTCATTCTGCAAAAGAACAAAAGCAGAATCGTTTCATTGTTATTGGCTTTATCATTATCGCAGCGCTTATTGTTGGCTTGATCGCCTATGCCTTCCTATATGAAGGTGTGCTTAAAGAATCCATTGCGGTCGCAAAAGTGAATGGGACGAAAATTGACAATAAATATTTTCAGGACAGGGTTCGCCTTGAGCGAAATTCCTATATTCAGCAATTCCTGCTGTTATCCGCCCAATCACAATTTGTCGCCAGCGATCCTGCTTCCCTAGAATATTATCAAAACCAATTAACCCAGATACAGACACTGTTGGATGGCAAAGAAGAATTCGGAAAACTTGTTTTAGATAAGACTGTTGACGATGAGATCCTTGCCCAGCAAGCAAAAGCCATGGGGATCAAGGTCACTGACAATGAAGTCGATGAAGCGCTTCAGGGATTGTTCGAATTTTTCCCAAAAGGAACACCAACACCTGTACCAACATCTGAACCGTACGCGACACCTTCCCTGACAAAGCAACAGGAAGCGATCTTGAAATACACAGCTACTCCAAATACCACTGCTGTCGCCACTCAGGAATTACCACTTGCGACTGCAACACCATTGCCTGAAACTGCTGAACAACTGCCAACTGCTACACCTTACACTGAAGCGTTATACAAGCAGAATTATCAGGAATACATTGCGAATATGTCTGACCTCAATATTTCGGAAAAAAGCCTTCGAACTTACATGTACCACTATCTTCTTGATCAGAAGGTTTTTTCCGAGGTCACGAAAGATGTCACACGAGACCAGAATCAAGTGTGGGCAAGGCATATTCTTGTGAAAACACAGTCCGAAGCTGTTATTGTGCTTGATCGTCTTAATAAAGGTGAGGACTGGGCAGCTGTCGCTGCTGATGTATCCTTAGACACCAGCAACAAAGACGATGGTGGAGATTTAGGTTGGTTTTCACGAGGCAGGATGGTCAAAGAGTTTGAGGATGCGGCTTTCGGATTGGAAGAGGGAAAAATAAGCGACCCAATTGAAACTCAGTTCGGGTGGCACATTATCCAAATCATTGGTCACAAAACCTTCCCGCTCTCTGAAAGTGATTACCGTACTTCTCAGGAGACTGTTTACACCGATTGGTTTAATAAAATAAAAGAAGCTGCACAAATAACTATTAATGATGTATATAAGGATCTAACCCCAGCAGAACCAGCGATACCTGAAACCAATCGTATCAATTAACAAAAAAGAGGCCGTTCTTTTGAAACGGCCTCTTTTATCTTATTGAACCATTTCATCAGTCAATTCTTCCATCCTTAAACTGATCACCTGGCTGACAGAATCCTTTCCCATCGTTACTCCATAAAGCACATCAGCCAACTGCACAGTATTTCGATTATGGGTGATCACAATAAATTGGGTTGTGTCACTCAGCTCACCTAATAATTCCCCAAACCGAACAACATTAGATTCATCAAGCATTGCATCAACTTCATCCAGGATACAAAAAGGCGTCGGGGAAATTCTCAAAAGGGCAAAAATCAACGCTACAGCCGTAAGGCTTCTTTCGCCTCCCGATAGAAGACCGAGTTCTTGCTTTCTTCTCCCTGGTAGTGTAGCTTCGATTTCAATTCCCCCGTCAAGAATATTCTCCTCATCCTCTAAATACAACCGCGCAGCACCGCCATTGAACAATTGGCTGAAAATAGCACTGAATTCTTTTTCGACTTTATTAAACGTGATCATGAATTCTTTTTTCATCAGAAGGTCTAGCTCACTGACAACCTGCCGAAGATCTTTCTCTGCTTTTTCGAGATCGTTCAATTGCTCGGTCAAGAATCGATACCTATCGTTTGCCTCATCGAATTCTTTCTCAGCTTCCGGATTTATTGGGCCAATTCTCCTTAAATATGCTTTCTTCTGAGAGATTAGGTCTTCAAACCCATCTTGTAGTTCTGCAATTTTCGGAAGACTTGCCACAATACCATCGAGTGGCAAAGGTTGGTCAAACCCATATTCAGTCTCTTCTCCAGCATTGATGATGCCGAAGTCCTCTTCGATCTTGCTTTGAATATTCGTGATTTGATCCCGGATCTTTTCAACCTTTAATTGGGATTGAAGAGTATGCCTTTCAGCAATTGCAAAATTCTTTCTTCCCTTATCCACATTCTCTAGGATTTTTCCCTGCACGCCGATGATCGATTCTACTTTTTCTTCCAGTGGCATGATTTTTAATGTGATTTCAGTGATCTCTTTATTTATTCTTTCATTCTCGACCTGCAATACCCTCATGGTTTCCACGGTCTCTGAAATACTATTGTCTAATTCCTCTCGCTTCTTTTTAAGTGCATTCTTGCTCTGTTCAACTACCAGAGAATTGTTTTTAGTCTTTTTTAAGGATTCTAAATGTTGTGAATCCAATTTCTCGGCTACTGATTTCCTCGAAGACAAGTCAAGTACATTCTTTCTTAATAATTCAATATCCTCAGTCTTAAATGAGGTGGTGATTTTCACTTCATCAAGCTTCAGGTTCTTAATATTTTTTTCTTCAATTGATTTTTGTTCTTGAAAAGTTACTAATTCCTTTTCAAAGTTTGAAATTTGGCTTTCAATAAAGATATTACGTTTCTTTTCTTCCAGTTGAATCCTGTTTTTTTGTTCTCGTTCCAGTTCATGTTTGTGGATCTCAAAACTGAATGATGAGATTTTCTCTTTTAATTTCTTGATTTCATCTGATATTTTGTTTTGCTTTTCTATTAAATCAAGGTTCTTTAATTTGTTTTCGCTGATCTCTTTTTCAATTTCATTGGATAGATTTTTAGAACTGTCTAACTCAGATTCAAGTGCACTTTTCTCGCGTTTTCTTATCAACGGTTTAACACGATACTCTGTCCCGGCAGATATAGTGCCCCGGCTGTCAAAAACTTCCCCATGCGTTGTGATCACCTTCCACCCTGATTGAAGTTTTGGATAAAGTTCCAATGCTTCTTTACGGTCATCAACAAGCAGTGTTTTTTCCAGAAGGTGCTTGAACACTCCCAAAAATTGTGAATTACTATTTATTATCGAATCGGCGATTAACAATCCTGAATTTTTGTAAGGATTTTTGTTCTGATCTCCCTGTTGATCATTAATTGGCACAAGCACAGTTCGTGGTATTTTATTTCTTTCCAAATATTCCAGAATATTTTCTGTTTGGGCCTTATCATCTAGAAAAATGCCTTCGATCACATCGCCAAGCGCTGCGGCAACTGCAGTTTCATATTTTTCTGGAATACTCAAATGGTCTATGATCAATTCCAAATTTCCAGAAATTACCTTGGATCGTGATGCGTCAATAATATCTTTACTGCCAGAATTAAAACCGGCCAGATGTGATTCAGCGTCCTTGATCACTTCCAATTCGGCTTTGATCTTTGAAACAAAGGTTTCTGATCTTTGTTTTTCATCTTGCAGCTGGTTGATTTTGGCCTGAATTTTTCTTATTTCCGATTGGGTTTCAAGTAGATCGTTTTCTTTGACTTTGATCTCCCGCGTAATTTGACTAATTTCATCCTCAAGAGACATTTTCGTACTATTCAATTTTTGCAATTCCAGATCAATTTCACCAAGAAATTTGTCGATTTTAATAATTTCTGACTTTTTTGACTCGATCTCTCTTTGGTTATTTTTATGGCTCGTTTCCAAATTTAATATATTGGATTCGCTTGCCAATATTTTCCTTCTGATGGCAGCAAGTTGGTTTTCACTTTCCTGCTGCTGCTGTATGTGCTGAGAAAGTTGATCAGTTGCCGCATCTAATAATTTCGATACTTCAAGATATTCATCTTTATATTGGTTTGCTGTGCTTTCTAATCCAGTCATTTCTGCCTGGATGTATTGTGATTGAGTGTTATTATTCTCGATCTCGCCGATTATTTCTGATAAGCGCAGTCTGAAGCTTTTTTCACGCTCATCAAGAACGGCCATCTTCCTGGTTATTTCTTCTGATTCGGCATGAAAAACAGAGACTTCCTTATGGAGATCAGCAAGTACCAGGCGGTTCTCATTAAGATTTCCCTGGATCTGATTAAGTTGCTCTTCTAAAGCGTCTTTTTCTACTTGGACTTTTTCCAATTCGGCTTTTTGCTGACCGTAAAACTCTACTGCGTAATTTAATTCCTTCTGAGTTTGATGCCAGTGAAATCCGTACCATTCCTGCAGCAGCAAATGAAGATCATCCTGCACCTGTTTGAATTGATTCGCTTTTTCCTTACTTTTTAGTAAAGAAGAGATGCGGGGTTTAAGTTCATTGGCAAGATCTTGAGCTCTTTCCATATTCCTTAAGGTTTTTTCAAGCTTTTGGACCGCTTCTTCTCTTCGGCCGCGGTATAAACCAATTCCTGCTGCTTCTTCAAAGAATTTCCTTCGCTCTTCAGGCCGCAAGCTTAAAGCAGTGTCAACCAAACCTTGTCCAATAATGGTATAAGTTCGATCCCCTAAACCGGAATTGGCTAAAAGTTCATTAATCTCTTTTAATCGAACGCGCTGGTTATTGAGCAGGTATTCATTTTCGCCATCCCGGTAAGCCCGGCGTGTAATATTGACTTCGGAAAAATCAACTGGAAGCCATCCGCTTTGATTATCAAATGTTATTGAAACAGACGCCATGGATGCTCTCGGTCGCTGTTCGGATCCCGAGAATATCATATCAACTGTTTTTTTGCCGCGCAGAACGCTGTAGGCTTGTTCTCCCAATACCCAGCGGATGGAATCAGCAATATTCGATTTTCCTGATCCATTTGGACCCACAACAGCAGTTACCTGACCCGGAAATGCAAATTGGGTCTTATTTGCGAAGGTCTTGTAACCTTGTAACTCAAGTGCTTTTAACCGATTTATCATTTATTTTTCATTGTTAATTTGGTTGAGGGCGTTTTGTGCAGCGATTTTCTCGGCCGATTGCTTGCTTTTTGCAGTGCCGCTGCCCAATGATTTATTGTTGATCTTTACACTTACTTCAAAGACTTTTGCGTGATCGGGACCATTCACACTGGTTGTCGAATACTTGGGCGGGACAAAGCCATTTGCCTGCGCCCACTCTTGAAGTTTCGATTTTGGGTCTTCATTTTTATGATTCTCAATAATTTCAACCGCTGCTTCTTCAAGCAATGGGTAAACGAAATTTTTTACAACTTCCATTCCCCGGTCAAGAAATAAGGCGCCTATGAAAGCTTCAAAAACATCACACAAAAGTGCATTTCTGAAATTCCCTCCGCTTTTTAACTCCCCCTTGCCAAGTCTGATCGCATTTTCCATTTCAAATTGCTTATTAAAGGCTGCCAATTGGTTCGTTTGGACCAATGCAGAACGCATTTGTGTCAATTCCCCTTCTTCCATTTCAGGAAATCGGTTATATAACCATTCGCCTACAAGAAAATCGAGTACAGCATCTCCAAGAAATTCAAGCCGCTCATTATCTTCTACTGCATCAGGATGTTCATTTAGGTATGAACGATGCGTTAAAGCCCTTGTTAAGAGTAAAACATCATTAAAACGGATCTGCATCCGCTTCATTAATTCGCGTGGCGTTTCAGAATTTTTATGATCGATATCCATTAATTAACTATATTTATGTAATTTTATTATGGTTTTTGCCTTCTGCTATAATTGCCACATGACCTTGCCCTCACTATGGCAACCTTCAACTAATTATAAGATCTCCACAGATGTTTATGAAGGTCCGCTTGATCTTTTACTTCAGCTTATCGAACAAGCCGAACTTGATATAACCAAATTATCGTTGGCAAAGGTTACAGATGAATATCTTGCCCATTTGAATTCCATCACTCAACGTGATCCTACAGAAGTATCGGCATTTTTGGTTATTGCCGCAAAGTTGGTATTGATCAAGTCTTCAATTTTACTACCTTCTCTTGTTGGAGAAACGCACGAAACTGAAGAAGACCTCGGCGATCAGCTTGCAAGACAATTGATCGAATATAAAAAGTTTAAAGATAAAGCTTTATGGTTAAAGGATCGGCAGGAAATTGGTTTTCGAAGTTATTTGAGAGTTGCTCAACCTCCCTTGATTAAAGAAAAGCTTGACCTATCTGGAGTACAGATTTACGACCTGGTCGATATCCTGATGGAAATTTATTTCCAGAATGAAAACGCAACTCCGTTGAGTGATGTGGTCACTATCTCCGCTCTTACTTTAAAGAAACGGATCGCCGAAATTGTTGATCTGTTCAGGCACCAGCCTAAACAAAACTTCTCGGACCTTCTTGGTAGGGAACATTCCAGATTGGATCTTGTTGTTACTTTTCTTGCTGTGCTGGAATTAATAAAGAACCAATCCCTTATAGCGGATCAAAATCAATTGTTTGGAGATATTTCCTTCCTTGGAACACAGAAATTGAGTGATGATTTTGATACTGAGTTCTAATTTCGATGATCTCTGAAAACATAACACCTATAAGAAAACAATATCTCGAGATAAAAAAACAATATCCGGACGCTATTGTTTTTTTTCGCCTGGGGGACTTTTATGAAACATTCGATCAGGACGCCGAAATCACTTCCAGGGAATTGGATATTGTCCTGACATCCAGAAATGTCGCAAAAGGCCAGCGAATTCCCATGGCAGGGATTCCTTTTCATGCTGCCGATAACTATATCAGCAAGCTTATTAATAAAGGGTTTCACGTTGCCATCTGTGAACAATTGGGAGATCAGCCAGAAAAAGGGATCTTCCCAAGAAAGGTCATTCGCGTTGTTACGCCAGGCACGGTAATAGAACCTGGGTTAATTAAAAACGAAAGCAACAATTATTTGGTCTCGGTAATTTCAGATGCGGTGAAAACTGGATTTGCATATCTTGATATGTCTACCGGAGAGTTTTTTGTAATAGAAATCCTGCTGGATAATTCAAACAATAAGATCCTTGCTGAAATTTCACGCTTAAATCCCTCTGAGATCCTTCTGCCTGAGTCTTCAAACCTCAACATTGATAATCGGTTTTTTATAACAAAAATTCCCGATTGGAAATTTGAGTATGGGAGATGTGAGCAGTTCCTTCTCAATCACTTCAATGTGAACAATTTAAATGGATTTGGTCTTGCGAATAAACCACTTGCTGTATGTGCTGCAGGTTCTATTCTCAATTATATAAAAGATAGCGATCCTGCTTCATTGAACCTCTTCAGTGAGATCAAGGTTTATTCGCTTGATGATTTTATGGTTCTTGATGATTCTACAAGGCGCAACCTGGAATTAACCGAAACAATTCGTGGTGGAAATGAAAAAGGCTCACTGCTGCAGATACTTGATAAAACCACTACCCCAATGGGAAAACGTCTGATCAAAAATTGGATAAACCAACCACTGATCGATTCAACGGCGATCAATAAACGTTTGGATGCAGTGGATTTCTTTTTTAAAGATGGAATACTTCGATCAGAAGTTTTCTCTTTATTGAAAAGGATCTCGGATATTGAAAGAATAATAAATCGGGTTATCTCCGGTCATGCAATTCCCAGAGATCTGGTTGCATTGAGTTTCTCCCTGGGTCAAATTCCTTTGGTCTCCAGCCAATTAAAGCAGGGATTTGATTTCATCGTTGAGTTGACAGGCCGGGTAGATTCATGTGAAGATGAATACAAACTGCTTCTTGCTGCAATAGCTGACGATCCTCCCGCAACTCTGCAGCACTCAGGCGTAATCAAACCAGGATATTCGGAAGAACTCGATAATATTTTATCAGCCACAAAGAATTCCCGTGAATGGATTGCCAATCTTGAATCTTCTGAAAAAACGAGAACCGGAATAAAGACCCTCAAAGTGGGATACAACAAGGTTTATGGTTATTTTATTGAAATTTCGAAAAGTCTCGTTAATTTGGCTCCCCCCGAATACATCCGAAAACAGACTCTGGTAAATGCAGAAAGGTATATCACCCCGGAATTAAAGGAGTATGAAACCCTGGTATTGAATGCCGAAGAGCGCATTCGGGAAGTTGAATTGAAATTATTTAACGAACTCTGCCGAATCCTTACTGGAGCATCCCAAAAAATCCTGCAGGTCTCAAAATTTATTGCTGTTTTGGACGTGATCCTCTCATTTGCCCAAGTCTCGCGGGAGAATAAATATTTCAGACCTACCATTAATGACGACAACCGATTGGTTATCTCTGATGGCAGGCACCCAGTGGTTGAAAAAACGCTCAGCCAGATATCCTTTGTCCCAAATGATACCTTTTTTGACAACGAAGAAATAATCCACATTATCACTGGCCCAAATATGAGCGGGAAAAGCACTTACCTTCGTCAGGTTGCTTTGATTTCTCTAATGGCGCAAATTGGATGTTTTGTACCCGCGGAGAAAGCTGATATTGGATTAATTGACAGGATTTTCACGCGGATCGGCGCTCAGGATGAGATCCATGCGGGGCAATCCACCTTCATGGTTGAAATGACTGAAATGGCAAATATCCTCCATAACGCAACAGAAAAAAGCCTGCTTGTATTGGATGAGATTGGCCGAGGAACGAGTACCTATGATGGATTATCGATCGCCTGGTCGATCCTTGAATATATCCACAATCATCCTGACCTAAGGGCAAAGACACTTTTCGCAACTCATTTTCATGAATTGACTAAACTTCCGGAAATCCTCCCAAAGATCAAGAACTACAATATTGCTGTAAATGAGTCGGGAAAACAGGTGGTTTTTTTACATAAAATCATTGAAGGCGGCGCCGATAAATCTTATGGAATACATGTCGCACAATTGGCGGGAATTCCACTTGCGATCATTCAAAGGGCAAATTTTTTACTTGATAAACTTCAAAATGAAGCGAAAAGTATTGATATGAAGGATATCCACCCAACTGCGCAAATGCCCTTGTTTCAGACTGTAGATCCAATTCTCATTGAATTAAAAGAATTAGACTTAAATAATATCAATCCAATTGAAGCTTTGAATTTATTATTTGAGTGGAGAAAAAGAATTCTTTAAGCTAAGAACTTGTTCTTTTAGTATTTTTCTTTTTCGAATTTTTCTTTTCTTCAGCTTCAACTTCTTCCAGAGTCTCAGGCATAATGTCTTTTTGGATTTGACTTTCAGTTGTTAGTGGTTCACTGGAAGTAACTTGCTGCGAAGACCAATCAGTTTCATTTTGCAAGGTAGTTGCTGTTTCTGCACTTGGTTTCAAGAACCGGTTGATAATAAGCAGGAAAGATCCGAAAGCAAAAACAACAACAAAGGAAATGCTTACCCAAACCAGGGTCTGATAACCAACCTCCTGTGCCAAACCTAGCAGCATTGTCCCGAATCCTTCAATAAAATTATTAAGATACCGGTTCAAAAGGAGCACAACAAATTGATCGAATCCAATCAAGAGAACCACCAAGCCAATTAATCCAAGGCCAGATGTAAACAAAAGCAAACGGCCTGTCCATTGGAGCATGATCTTTTTTTCAGCCTGGAGTAATAATGCAATGATCAATAATAGACTTATTGCAATAATTGGCAATAACCGCAAAGCCCAGCGTCCAATACTATAAGAGTAAAAATATCGATCAACATTGGATTTGTTAAAAGGCAATGCCCCGGTTAATGATGCTTTTTCAGGCAGACGATTTATTAAATCTTCAATATAAATGGCAGTCGGGTTTTGAAAGGATTTAATAAGGTTACTTGATGGTTTGCAGGGGGGCAAATGGTCAATGTCAATCAATTTAGCTTCTTCTTCAACGGCAGCAGAGCACCGCGGAAGTGTTGAGAGATAATCTGATGCGATTTCTTCGCTTTTCAAGATCAGGTCAGATTTAAGCTGTCCAATATCGAGGTTTAGAGACAGATTTGGTTTTTTAAAATTTAAATAATCAAGCGTTTGAGCAGATAGCTCATTAAAAATCGACAAGGACCATTCCGGCGATATATTTCTTTCTAAAGATGATTCAAGTCCTTTTGTATTAGAAAATATTTTTGGCAATGGAGAGGGCGCTAATGTCATTTCAAATTCAGAAACCAAAACTTGTGAAACAACTTCCGGATATCTCGCAAGGTTCTCACCCTTTTCCAGGATCGGTTGGTAACTTTGGGTATTAAACATCACCAACTCAACAGGAAATGCAAATATCGAGATTATTAAAGTTGCTGAAAAGAGCAGCGATAAAAATAGTGCAAAAACCCTGTTCTGAATTGGGATTTTCTTATCCATTGGTTTTCCTTCCTTTTCCCTTTACTTTAATGATCACAACCCAAATTAATGAATAATTCTAATTCATCCAATTTCGAGCACCATTAAGAAATGCTTTTCCGTCGATCTTGTTTTTTCCTGATGGCTGGACCTCTATAAGTATCAGATCATTCGACGCGGTGCCGATACTGGGATACTTGTTATTGATTCCTCTTTGATTTTTCTTCAATTTCTTTTCAATAGAAACTTCAGCTTTATATACTCTTAGTAATGTTGAATTCCAATTAAAAAAACAGACTGGCCATGGGTTAAAAGCACGAATCTTTTTCTCCAGGATTTCTGCAGGTTGATCAAAGTCTAAAAAGCCGTCATCTTTTTTTATCAATCCAGTATAGGTAGCCTCTGATTCACTTTGCGCTTGAGATAATAATTTACCTTCCAAATAACCTGGAAGCGTATTGTTCAATAATTCTGAACCTGCTAGTGCGATCTTTATTGAAAGTGATTTCGCTGTGTCATCAGGATCAATCTTCACTTCCTTTGTACCTAATATCGGGCCTGTATCGATCCCCTCATCCATAATCATGATCGTCGCACCAGATTGTTGGTCTCCATTTAATATTGCTGCCTGAATCGGAGATGCTCCCCGCCAACGGGGCAAAAGTGAGGCGTGTACATTAAGGCTTGCGTATTTTGTGGAATCCATCAGCCACTTTGGCAGAATCTTTCCATAAGCTGCAACAATGATCAAATCGATCGAGTAAGAACTTATCGCTTCCCGATAAAGATCTTCATTTATTTTTCCTGGTTGAATTACTGGAATCTGTAACTCATCCGCAAACACTTTTATCAGTGCCGGTTCAATTTTTTTCCCTCTGCCTATGGGTTTATCAGGTTGGGTTGCGATAAGTTTCACTGGGAATTTTGGTATCAGATTTTTCAATATTATCAATGAATAATCTGAACTTCCCATAAAAAGAATATTCGAGCTCATTCAGGATTCGTCACAAATTTTTATTCGGATTTTTTATTAAATATTCGATAGAGTATCCAAACAACAAGCACTCCAATGAAAAATATCGTCCCAATTAACCCTAATACAAAAAGATAATCCGGTTTTTCTATTGTGATCTCAGGTTCAAGCAGCAATCTGTTCTTTAATTTGGCCGTAAAATCTTCTTCAGGATTTACCGGCCTTAAAAAAGTATTCAACTTTTCTTCAATAGAAGTAAGGTCATTATTCTTCGTATTCATTTATTATTTATTCCTCCCCGGTCAATTCCAAATAGCTTCTTAATTCCAGCAATGTCCGATGATATAGACTTTTTATAGCCCCCTCACTTTTTCGCATGATCTTTCCAATTTCATTGTTTGGCAGATCTTCAACATATTTTAGAATGATCACCATTTGACGGTCATGTGACAATTGCCTCATTGCTTTTAGGAGGAATTCAATATCTTGTCTGTCCTCAATTTCTCTTTCCGGGATTTCCTGCTTATTTCTTGTTTCTGTTTGTTCTTCAAGAGGTACCTCTTTTCTACGGTTATTATCCCTGTGCCAATTAGCCACCAGATTATGGGCAATTCTGTAAAGCCAGGCAGAAAAAGGGACTGCGGTTTTTTTATACTTTGAAATGTGCTTGAGCGCCCTTTGGAAAACCCTGGCGGTCAGGTCTTCAGCATCATGACTATTACCTGTCCGGTAATAAATATAGTTATATATTTTTTTTAAGTTCTCGTTATAAAGGATGCTGAAGGCTTCTTCATCGCCTTTGATGGCTCTTTCAATAATGAGATCAATATTTTGTTCGTGATTGTCCATGCGAATATTTTGATGTATGTTACCTGAATTCATAAACAATTTGCACTTGATTATAGCCAATAAACCAATAGAATAGCCTTGTCAAAATTTCATTTTAAGAGGACTCAATGGATCACAACAGTTTCACTAAGGATATTCCCGGTAATGGACCTCACTTCTTTCAATCATGGCTTCCTTCTAATAAGCCTCGTGCAATAATTATCCTTGTCCACGGGTTTGGTGAGCACAGTTCAAGATACGGCACTCATTTTGTCGAATTTTATACAAATTCGAATATTGGTATCTTTACTTTTGACCTACCTGGCCATGGTAAATCATCTGGAAAAAGAGGCCATATAGCCAATCCTTATATATTGTTGGAAACTATCGACCTTATAATGAAACAAATAAAGTCGGATTATCCCGAAACCCCTCTCTTCCTGTATGGCCATAGCTTTGGTGGAGAGATCTCGCTTTGGTACACACTGGTCCGTAATCCCTTATTAAGTGGAGTGATAATTACATCTCCTTTAATCGGCCCAAAGGATGCAGTCCCACCCATGAAGTATCTGCTTGCCAAAGTGATGGACAGAATATTACCCACTTTTTCAATGGCGAGTGGGCTCGATCCAAAATTTTTATCGAGAGACGTTGATGTCATAAATGCCTATAATAATGATCCTCTTGTGCACGGAAAAATCTCTGCCCGATCAGGCATGATGGTTATGAATCGAGGGCAATGGATTTTAGAACATGCCCGAGATAATAAGAATAAAATGCTATTAATGATCGGAACCGATGAACAAATTGTAAATAAGGAAGCGGTTGATAAATTTAGCAAACTCTGTCCTAATATCACTTACAAGGTTTGGCCGGGGTTGTATCATGAGTTGCACAACGAAGCTGAAAAAAGGCAGGTTTTTGATTTTTCCCTTAATTGGATGATGCAGAATTTATAATTAATACCAAAGCCAACATCTTTTGATTACTTGACACCTTGACCATAACTTGACCAAAAGTTAAAATAAGTAAAATGACTTTATCTTTTTGTAATATCAATAGAGGTGCAATTGTGCTTCTAATTGAAGAAATCAATGATAAGTTGAAAAACCACTTGTCTATACAAAAACAAGTGGTTTTTAGTTCCAGTCATCAGGAGATGGTCAATGATCAATGAATTTTTAAATAAACCATTAAGTATGGTTGATCCCGACATCAATCGAATTATCGAGTTGGAAGCAGAAAGGCAAGTTCGCAAACTCATCATGATCCCAAGTGAAAGTATTGCCCCACTTGCTGTAAGAGAAAGTCTGGGTTCTGTTTTGCAGAATATTTACGCCGAGGGATATCCTGACGAATCTTCAAGGGCATTGTCTCAGAAGGAAATCCTGAACATTGAGGAACAGCTTTTGAAATTTCGCCGGAATTCCGATCCGCGGTATTACAAAGGTGTTGAATTTGCAGATGTTCTCGAAGAATTAGCGCGAAGAAGATGCGCTGAATTATTTGCCAATGAAAATTATTCTGCTGAACAAATTTTTGTTAATGTCCAACCTTTATCGGGCGCTCCTGCCAACAACGCTGTCTACCAGGCTTTGATCGAACCCGGTGATGCAATTTTGGGTATGAATCTTTTCCATGGCGGACATCTTACTCATGGTTCCTCGGTCAACCGCTCTGGAAAATTGTATAAAGTTTCACATTATAGCGTTGATCCTGATACTGAAAAAATTAATTATGAAGAAATTTTGAACATCGCACAGGAAAACAAACCCAAGATCATCATTGCCGGATTCTCTTCATACCCTTGGATTCCTGATTGGAAAAGATTTCGAGAAATAGCTTCTTCTGTTGGTGCGTTCTTATTTGCGGATATTTCCCACATTGCAGGAATGATCGCTGCGGGAATTCTGGCATCTCCAGTCGGTTTTGCAGATGTGGTCACGTTCACGACACATAAAACACTTTGCGGACCTCGTGGCGCCTGCATCCTTTCGTTTGATGAAAAGATCTCAAAAAAGATCGACCGTGCTGTCTTCCCTGGTGAGCAGGGCGGACCGCATATTCAAGTCTTTGCTGCAATGGCAACTGCATTTAAATTGGCGGCTTCAGACCAGTTCAGATCCCTGCAAAGCCAAATTATCAAGAACTGCAGATCACTTTCAGATCAACTTCAATCCCGAGATATTCGAATCGGGTTTGGAGGGACAGATACCCATCTTCTGAACCTGGATTGCAAATCCATAAAAGGCGATGACGGAACCACTTTAACAGGTGATATGGCAGCTCGGCTTCTGGATATCATAGGTATCGTCGTTAATGCTAACACCCTCCCTGGAGATAAATTGACCGCCAAGGCTAGCGGCGTAAGAATGGGAACTCCCTGGATCACACAACGCGGTTTAGTCGAATCCGATATGCGCCTGATTGCTGATATTATGGCCGATCTGTTGCTCGCTGTTCAACCTTACACAGTTGCGAGCAGCGGCAAATCTCAAACGCGAATGAAAATACCTTTTAAAGTACTTGAAGATGCTAAGATCCAGGTTCGAAAAATTTCAGAAAAGTATTCTTCAAATAGTGACATAACTAAATCAGATTACCCTTACTTCTCTTTTTCGGATGATTTCTCCACCGAAGAAAAAGAAAAAGTTATAACATTTACTCTAACCGGAGAGAAGATCAGGCAGGTCATAAATTTTTTGCTGCCGATTGGAAATGAGAAAATGCCTTCAAATACCTGTACTCAAACCAAGATTTATCTCGATGGCAATCAGGAAGATTGTATTTTTTCCATTATTGACGAGCAAACGTACCAATTAGGATTTAAGGCTAAAATAGCAGGGAAAGCAGCTGCCTGGCTCAGAGATCTTTCAGATGGTTTTGTTTATTTTGATAAGGATCTCGAAAGAAGAATACCCGGACCATTCATGGTAATGATCTCCGAACCTAAATTTAAACCATCATTGAACATCGAAACCGCCGAATCTGAAAAACCATTCTCCATCGGACTTTCTTCTGAAAATATGTTGTCCACAAAGCCTCCACTTCCCTCGTTTGAAATGCAGTTACCATCAGATGAAAAATTGCATCGAACGCCTTTATATGAGTGGCACATCAGCCACAAAGGCAAGATCGTCCCGTTTGCGGGCTGGGAAATGCCAGTTTGGTACACTTCTGTAGTCGAGGAACATTTGGCTACGCGCAAAGCAGCTGGTTTATTTGACGTCTCCCATATGGGTGTTTACCAGGCTGAAGGAGTTGATGCGCTCGCTTTCCTTGATTCTGTCTGTGGAAACGATATCGGTATGCTCGAGGTTGGCGAGTCTTGTTACACCCACTTTTTAGATGCCGATGCCAATGTAATTGACGATCTTTTAGTTTATTACCATAACAAAAACGAGTATCTGGTTGTTGTTAATGCCGCGAATGATGATAAAGATTTTGCCTGGTTATGTGCTGTAAGAGATGGCAAAGTAAAGGTCGATAATGACCGACCCTGGTCGCGATGTTTCGGCAGGAACGTGATCTTGCGTAATCTACGCGACCCAGAAGAAAAAGAAAGCATGCGGGTTGACCTGGCATTGCAAGGACCGCTTTCCAAACAAATACTTCAAAAAGCCGGGATCGATTCTGAAGATTTTAAGAAGATCAACAGCTTAAAACGCACCCAGTTATGCCATGCCACCTGGGAGGGTCGAGATTTGATCATTTCACGCACCGGCTATACCGGGGAAAAGATGGCATTTGAGATCTTTCTTCACCCGGAAATTTCTGTAGGATTTTGGGAGAAATTAATAGAAGCAGGCAGCACTATCGGATTGATGCCCTGCGGCCTCGGTGCGCGTGATTCCCTGAGAACTGAGGCGGGTTTGCCGCTATATGGCCATGAAATGGGCGGCGATTTGAATTTGGGCGTGGCAGAAGCCGGATTTGATTCTTACATTAAAACCTATAAGCCCTGGTTCATTGGCAGAAAGTCCTTCATTGAAAGAGAAAAGGGTCGAGACAGTGTTGTGATCAGGTTCCGGTTTGAGCAGCAGCGGGTCAGAATGGCCCATCACGGGGACCCTGTTTTGAATGATAAAGGGAAGGTTATTGGTGTTGTCACAAGTTGTGCAGTGGATTCAAATGAATTCCTGACTGGCCAAGCCATTATTGACAGGCAGTTTACAGATGAGGGAACACCTCTTTACATATATCAGAACTCTTCCGAAGCAGAGGATATTGGAGTGGCAAAACTGTCGAGAGGGAAAAGAATTGCGCTTCCTTCAAAAGCTGTTGTCGTTAGCCGTTTCGCGCAACTATAAATTAATCCAGGAGAAAGAATGCAGACTTTATGGGATCACAGATACGCCCAAAGAACATTTCAAATGAAGAGTTCGGCTATAAGGGAATTATTGAAATTCGCGGAAATGCCGGATGTTATTTCATTTGCTGGGGGAATGCCCGCGCCTGAAGTTTTCCCGATCAAAGAATTCCAGGATGCCTGTGTAAAAGTGCTGGCAGAAAATGGAGCCGCCTGTCTTCAATATGGTTCAACTGATGGCTATATGCCTCTGAGAGAAATGATTGCCAGACATTCGGCTAGATACGGCATAACGGTGAATGTGGATAATATTCTGCCGACTTCCGGATCTCAACAGGCTCTTGATCTGCTAGGCAGGATTTTTATCAACTCCGGGGACCGGATCCTGGTTGAATCTCCCACTTATGTTGGCGCTTTGCAAGCCTGGAGAACTTATGGTGCAGAGTTCATTCCGGTGCCTTTTGATGAGGACGGAATGATAACAGATGAATTGGAAGCAAGGCTTCGTGCCGGTCCAAAATTCATTTACGTTCTTCCAAATTTCCAAAACCCCACAGGTGTCACCCTTTCATATGAGCGGCGTTTAAAACTTATCGAGCTTGCTGATCGGTATGGTGTGCCAATAATTGAAGACGATCCTTATGGCCAACTAAGATATGAAGGCGAAAACTTACCTGCCCTTGAGGTTCTGGACAGTCAAACACGCTCTCAGGGTTTAAGTTATTCAGGTAACGTGATCTATTTAAGTACTTTCTCAAAAACACTTGCTCCGGGTATCCGCCTGGCATGGGTTGTTGCGCCTCCCGAGATCATTAATAAGTTGAGTTTGGCCAAACAGGGTGCTGACCTGCATACGTCCACATTTAATCAAATTGTTGCTTACGAAGTAGCAAAAGGCGGATTTCTCGATGAGCATGTTAAGGTCATCAGAAAAACCTATAAAGAAAGGCTGAATGTGATGATCGACACTCTGGAAGAGCATATGCCGGAAGGTATAAAGTGGACCAAACCTAAAGGTGGTCTTTTCTTGTGGGTTACGACGCCAGATTGTTTAAACTGTCAGGACTTTTTTATCGATGCGGTAAATGAAAAGGTTGCTTTTGTTCCCGGCACTTCATTTTTTGCTGAAGGCGGCGGCCACAATACCATGCGGTTGAATTTCTCAAACGCAACTCCTGAAAAAATAAACGAAGGGATCGGTAGGTTGGCAAAAGTCATTAAGCAGCACCTTTCATTGAAAGGTGGTTAACTGTTAAGAATTATTAATCTTCTTCCAAATGTGAAAATCTGCAAGGATCGAGTTCCCGATAAACTCTCTCAAAATTGAGTTATCGGGGATAAGTTCGTTATTGATCGGCAAGAACCATTCCAGGAATGCAAGCAACCGTTTGGCTTCAAGATATCCTTCAGAGCCAAAAGCGATTTGACGTAATAAAGGTTCAACCAATGGTTTTAATGCGGATAATTCATATACCAGTGCGGAATTGAAGATTTCATCCGCGTTTTCCTGATAAGGAAAAATATATTCTCTTTCCCCGCGCCGAACCGATTCCCATAATTCTATTGTCCGTTGAGCACCGAATCCCCTTGAATTGGCATCTCTGACAATACGCCTTAGCATTCGCGTATCTGTGGTCGAAATTCGGTTGTAATAATCCAAATTTAACTGCGTCAAACATGAAACATAAATTCGGAATGTATTTTTTCTGTTTAAGTCAGCGATCAATGATGGGTTCAGCCCATGGATCCCTTCAATGATGATCACTTGATTTTCGCTAAGTTGAATCTCCTCACCAAAACCGCTCTTACCAGACTTAAAGTTATATTTTGGAAGCCTGACCTTTTCTCCCGAAAGCAGCGCCTTTAAGTTTGAATCCAATAATTGTGTGTTGATCGCCTCGAATGCCTCAAAATTGAATTCACCGTTGGTATCTTTTGGAGTTTTATCTCGGTCAACAAAATAATTATCCATTTCCAGAGCAAAAGGAGAAATTCCATGGGTCAACAGCTGAATTGCCAACCGTTTTGAGAATGTTGTTTTTCCAGATGATGATGGGCCTGCAATAAGAACGATTTTTGTCTCGGGGACTCTTCCCGCAATTTTTGAAGCGATCTGGGATATTTTTTGTTCATGAAGGGCTTCGGATACCAAAATGACTTCACGAATGGACCCATTGGAGATGGAATCATTTAATGCACCCGCACTTTCAATATCCAGGCTCTGAAGCCAGGAACTGTATTGTTCAAATATCTTTAGGAGCTTTGTATAAGAGGGCATCTTGAAAAGTACTTTTGGAGAATTCCGCCTTGGATATTGCAGAATGAAACCCTCTCCTCTTTGTAAAAGCCTGAAGACATCCAAATATCCAGTCGAAGGCACCATATACCCGTGATGGTAATCTCGATGGCTCCCAAGTTTATAAAGGATCAAATAAGGTTTGTTCCTGTATTTAAGCAACCGCAATTTGTCCTTATAGGATTTTTCTTTAAAATACTTGATGGCAGTATTAAGGGAAACTTTTTCTTTTTGAATTGGCAGATCCGCCGTTACAAGCTCTTCCATTTTTCTTTGCAGACCTTTAATTTCATTATTTGATAGCGGTGGCCTTCCAAGGACCTTGCAAAAATACCCGCCGCTCGGCACAGAATGGTCGATAGCAATAAATGAATTATCGTAAAGTTGTTCGAATGCAGTTTCAAGCAGGAAGGTTAGTGACCGCCTATAGATCTTTGATCCATCAGAAGTTGAAAGATTCAAAGGTTTTATAAATGCGTCACGCTCGAGTGTAAATGACAATTCCCGGAGATTACCCTCAACAACTGCGCCCACGATCTTGGAACCATTCCATTCAGGAATTTGACCAAGAATATCCGCGATCCGAGACCTCCGGGGCGCCCGGATCAATTGGCCATCGGGTAATTCAACTTCAATATCTGCACGGGGGGATTCGGTAAAATAGATTGTTGAGTTCTTTTTCATTGGTTCAAAAATTCTACCACGTTAGTTTTCAGGTAAAATGATGCGGTTAATTTATGGATCAATATAGAATTATGAATAATTGGCGATTGATCATTCACCCACCCTATCCCGGAGCCTGGAATATGGCAATAGATGAAGCTATTCTGGAAAGTGTTTCGGCCAAATCTCAACCGCCAACCTTGCGTTTGTATGATTGGGCCCCTTATACCCTTTCTCTGGGACATGCGCAGCCAGTTACAGATGTCAATTTTCCCGCTCTTAAGGAAAAGAATTGGACTTTGGTTCGCCGGCCAACCGGTGGCAGAGCCATCTTACATGCAGACGAATTGACTTATTCAGTTTGTGCCTCAACCGATGAGCCAACAATGAGCGGAGGTGTGCTTGAATCCTATCAAAAGATCTCGAATGCTTTGCTTTGTGCATTGGAAATCACCGGAATCTGCGCTGACTCCAAAAAAAAGAAGGACAGTGATTCTGGCCTCTTTCACGATCCTGTCTGTTTTCAATTCCCTTCGGATTATGAAATTACTTTTAAAGAAAAGAAATTGATCGGTAGCGCGCAGGCAAGAAAAAAAAATGGTGTCTTGCAGCATGGTTCGATCCCATTATTCGGAGATATTTCGAGGATCATCGAGGTTCTAAGTTTTTCTGATGAGTTACGAAAACAGGATGCAAAAGAACGATTACTTCAGCGAGCGACAACCTTAAAAGAATCGCTGGGGAATGACATCTCCTGGTTCGAATTTGCGGCTTCCGTTGTCGAAGGTTTTCGCCAAAAGTTGGGAATTAATTTTGATAGTGGTTCTCTTACTAAAATGGAATTAGCCCGTACTGAGCAAATTTTCAATGAAAAATTTGCGAATGACGCATGGACCTTGAGAATCTAAACCAGATCAGTCCATGATTTACATTCCTTTTATTTTTTTTGGTTTTCTTGTATGTTTGTATGCATATGTCATTTTAACTACGAGAAAAAGGATTATTTCCCCTGAAAATGCGCCAGAAAGTAGATTTTCCTTAGTGCTGGGTGCTGGATTAGAAATGAATGGTCATCCAACTGACATTTTGTCTGACCGTGTAAAAACAGCAGTTAAATTATTGGATCAAAACAAAACAACCTTTCTTGTTTTAAGTGGATCGGTTAACCTACAAAATTTCAGCGAACCGGAATCCATGAGAAACCTTGCCTGTTATCTGGGAGTCGATGGGTCAAAACTGATCCTTGATAAGTTAGGAAAAACCACTTTTGATTCGCTGATAAATATTGCTCAATTTTCGGGGAATGAAAATATTATGGTTGTATCTCAAAGATTCCATTTGCCGCGAGCACTTTGGTTGGCAAATTCACTAGGGATTAATGCTTTTGGGATTCCTGCAAATATATATAAATTTTCTGCATTTAAAACCGGTTTCTGGTATCTTAGGGAAATCCTGGCTTTGCCAGTAAATATATTAAAGATTATTTTTTATAAGTATCAATATGATCGTTAAACTTATATAATTACTCTACTATGAACAGGACAGACGCATTATCCATACTTCATGAATTTGTTTTAAAAGAATCTTTAATAAACCATATGTTGGCGGTTGAATCAGCTGTCCGGTTCTATGCTAAAAAATTCAATGAGGACGAAGAGTTGTGGGGGATATGTGGGCTCTTGCATGATTTTGATTACGAGATCCATCCCGACCTTGAACGGCATCCTTCACACGGAGCAGTTATTCTCAGAGAAAGAAATGTACCTGAGGAAATTATTCAGGCAATTTTAAGTCATGGCGATCATTCTGGCGTCCCTAGAGATGATCTTCTTAAGAAGACCCTTTTTGCTTGTGATGAAATCACAGGCTTAATAACTGCATGTGCACTTTTTAGGCCATCTAGATCATTAACTGATCTTGAAGTATCTTCAATAAAAAAGAAATGGAAAGATAAAGGATTTGCAGCAGGAGCAAATCGCGACGAAATATCATTGGGCGCCAAAGAACTTGGGATTGAACTGTGGGAACATGTCAATAATGTGATCATTGCTATGAGGTCCATCGCTGGAGAATTATCATTGGACGGTTCATTAATGAATTCTGGAAATTAGATGATATTGCCTCGAGGAAAAGGGTTCTATATTTGGAAGATCCCAAATTGCGAAGACGGGGATGCTGAAAAAATTGCCTCAACTGCTCATCAGGCTGGTCTGACCCATGTTCTCGTTAAAATTGCTAACGGAATTTATGACTATAACTATGATGTCGCACTAAAAAAAGACCTTGTTACGCCAGTTTCAAATGCACTGACAAAGTACAATATAAAAACGTGGGGGTGGCATTACGTTTACGGTGATCTGCCTGTGAAAGAAGCAGCAGCAGCAATTCGCCAGATTCGGAAAATCCCTCTTGAAGGTTATGTTATTGATGCCGAAGCAGAATACAAGGGAAAATATACTGCTTGCAGGGTTTTTATGAGCGAACTTCGAAGTGCATTTCCCACGATGCCAATGGCCCTGAGTTCATATCGATATCCCAAATACCATAATGATCTTCCGTGGGCTGATTTTCTATCAAAATGTGACATAAATATGCCCCAGGTTTATTGGGAGCAGCTAAGAAATCCGGGTGAACAGTTGGAAAAAAGCCTGGATGAATTTAAGACTTATATATCGCCTTTCAGACCTTTAGTGCCAACGGGGTCCGCCTACGGTGCAAATAATTGGTATCCCAAACCTGCGGAAATTACTGAATTCATGACAAAAGCAGTCGACTTGGGACTTTCGGGTGTAAATTTTTGGAGTTGGGATTACTGTCGACGATCCTTACCAATTCTTTGGGATACAATCTCAGCTTTTAATTGGCCAGGATCTGTTGAACCCGCTAAAGATCTTGTTGACCTTCTGGTTGGTGCAATTAATACCGGGAATATTTCCTCAATCTTGGAATTTTATCAACCTGATGCTGTCCATATTGATGCGAAAGAGACTATCCAGGGACTTACATCTTTGTCAACCTGGTATACAGAAGTTATTAATTCTGATTTTAAAGAGAAAACGATTCAAATTTTGGATATTTCTAAAAAGGATCATACACGCCAGTTTTCCTGGATTGCCAAAGCTTCGAATGGGGATTCGGTTGAAGGCAATGATACTTTGGGATTACTGGAAAACAAGATAATTTATCACTTCTCATCATTTTCCAGAAAATAAAATTCCCCGCCGGTCAATGAAAACCAGCGGGGAATTTTTTACTCGGATTCCAGAGTCTCTTCTGAAGGTTCACTTTCAGGGTTTTGTTCTGCCCCGGCTTTCTCATTCTTCTCGGTCATAAGAGCGATCGTATCGATGCGCATGTCAGAAAAACCTGTACCTGAAGGAATAAGTTTACCGATGATCACATTTTCCTTTAAGCCATAAAGAGGATCCTGTTCAGCTGCGATAGCCGCACCAGCAAGTACTTTGATCGTATGCTGGAAGGATGAAGCTGAAAGCCAGGAATCTGTGCTAAGTGATGCTTTTGTGATCCCAAGCAGAACCTCAATGAACCTGGCGGGCTGTTTTCCTTCAGCACGTAATTTTTCATTCAATGCACGAATTTCAAGTCTGTCCACCATATCATTAGGCAGGTAACCAGAATCGCCAGGTCGTACGATCTGGACTTTATTCATCATTTTTCGAATGATCACTTCAAAGTGTTTGTCATTGATGTTCTGACCCTGTGCTCGGTATACATTTTGGATTTCAGAAAGCAAATACAATTGGCATTCTTCGCGTCCATTAATACGCAATATTGTATGAGGATTTTTCGAGCCCTCAGTTAGTGCCTCTCCAGCCTTTATCTGCTGGCTGTCTTTAATGATCAATCGAAGTGTGCTCGGAATGTCATGTTCTTCCATCTCCAGATGGTCATAAGACACAATGATAGTGTCCTTTTTCAATTCGATCCGTCCTGAATGGATAGACTTAATCTCGGACTCGGCATTCGCAGCTAAAACTGCACCTTCTGCAACTTCTTCCTCATCTTTTACCTTGATCTCATAACCAGAAGGAATTGCATAATCATCTCTGATCAATTCACTTTGCTGAATACGCACCTTTCGCAGGTCACTTGAAATTTCAGAGGTGATGACAGTGGCTGTTCCATCAATAGTCGCCATTACGGCTTCACCTTTTGGCATCCGCCGGGCTTCAAACAGTTCTTCTACGCGGGGTAAACCGGTTGTGATATCCGATCCTGCAGCCACACCGCCGGTATGGAAGGTGCGCAATGTTAATTGAGTGCCAGGCTCGCCGATGGATTGTGCAGCGATGGTGCCAACCGCAGTTCCTTTTTCAACCAAATTTCCACGACCCAGGTCCATACCATAGCATTTTTGGCACAAGCCATGCTCTAATTCACACGTCAGTGGAGATCTGACTTTTACTTCAGTGATGTTTGCCTGAGCGATTTTGTTGATGATTGTAGCTGAGATATCTTCATTTCTCTCAACAATTATTTCACCTGTGGTGGGATCAGCAATATTTTCAGCAGCAACTCGCCCGAACAACCGGGTGCTTAAAGATTGGCCTGCAATATCATCGCTTTTTCTGATCCAGATGCCATCCGTGGTTCCACAATCCAGGTCATTGGTTATCATATCCTGTGCGACATCCACCAGACGTCTGGTTAAATATCCTGCATCAGCAGTTCGGAGGGCAGTATCTGCAAGACCTTTTCGAGCACCATGAGTGGAAATGAAATATTCAAGTGCAGTCAAGCCTTCTCGGAAGTTAGATTGGATCGGAAGGCGAATAATGCGACCAGCCGGGTCAGCCATCAGACCGCGCATACCTGCCAATTGAGAAATCGGACCAAAACCGCCTTTTGTTGCACCAGAATTAGCCATGGTAGACAAATTCCCAGCGGGGTCCATATGTTTTTTAACGGCATCTGCAACATCTTTGGTCGTTTTCTGCCAGATTTCAATTACACGTTCATTCATTTCCTGCTCAGTCAGACGGCCGCGGCGATAGGATCGCTGAATTTCATCAACCTCTGATTGAGATTTTGATACGATCTCGACCTTTTCCTCTGGGATCGAAATGTCAGATACTGCTAAAGTTGTTCCCGAGATCATGGCATATTGGAAACCAATATCTTTAATTCTGTCAGCGACTTCAGTGGTCTCTTTTTCACCGCAAAGGTTATAGATATCATAGATCAAATTCTTGATCGTACCTTTGTCAAGCATCTGATTGTAGAATTGCACATCTTTAGGAAGGATCCAGTTAAAAAGAACTCTACCAACAGTCGTGTTGATAACCCTCTCTTCGGGCTTCGATAATCGAACGTTGTTCTCATCAAACCAGGTATTGACCTTCAGCTTGATCTGTGTCTTAATATCAACCCTGTTTAGCTGAAATGCCATATCCACTTCATCAATGCTGGAATATGCGAATTCTCTGCCTGTGAATGGCTTAATTGGATCCATTGTCAGGTAATACACGCCCAAGACCATATCCTTGGAAGGTGAAATTATCGGTTCGCCATCAGCAGGTTTCAGCAGGTTCTTGGATGCCAGCATCAAGTTGCGCGCTTCCCAGACTGCCTTCTCTGATAATGGGACATGAACTGCCATTTGGTCGCCGTCAAAGTCAGCGTTAAACGCGGTGGTGACCAGAGGGTGCAGCTGGATCGCGCTTCCTTCGATCAAAACCGGTTCAAAAGCCTGAATGCCCAATCGGTGAAGTGTTGGAGCACGGTTCAGAAGAACCGGGCGGTCCTTGATAACTTCTTCCAGGACTTCCCATACTTCCTGGCGGTTTCTTTCCATTAATTTCCTGGCGCCTTTTACATTGGCAGCGTAATTCTTATTGACCAGCCCCGCGATAACAAAAGGCCGGTAAAGTTCAAGCGCCATTGTTTTGGGTAATCCGCATTGATACAATTTCAATTTTGGACCAACAACAATGACTGAGCGTCCCGAATAATCCACGCGTTTGCCCAACAGGTTTCTGCGGAAACGCCCTTTCTTACCTTTTAGCATATCGCTGAGCGATTTCAATTCCCTACGCCCTCGGCGCGATAACGCTTTACCTCTTTGGGAATTATCGATCAAAGAGTCGACTGCTTCCTGAAGCATGCGTTTTTCGTTTCGGACGATGACATCAGGGGCACCCAATTCGAGAAGTCGTTTCAAACGGTTATTGCGGTTAATGACTCTGCGATAGAGATCGTTAAGATCAGATGTAGCAAACCTGCCGCCGTCCAACTGAACCATAGGTCGTAGGTCAGGAGGAATAACAGGAAGAACAGACAGGATCATCCATTCAGGGCGATTCTTTGATCTGCGAAATGCTTCAACGACTTTTAATCGGGTTGTGCTTTTTTTGCGTTTTTGCTTGCTTTTGGTGGTTCTTACTTCCTGCCATAGGTCTGTTGCCAACTTGTCGATGTCAAGCCTGCTGAGAATATCAACAAATGCCTCCGCGCCCATATCAGCACGAAAAACTTGGCCATAGCGCGATTTCAATTCGCGGTACTTATTTTCGCTGATGAATTTAAAAGGCTCAAGATCTTCAAGCTCATCACGCTGGGCATTTAAATTTCCTTTGATCTTGTCTTTTATATCAGACAGATCTTCCATTAAAGCGACCAGGTTTGCTTCAGTCTCGGCTTGAACCTTATGAATGGTTAAGTCAAGCTGGGCTTTTTCTTTTTCAACATCTTCTCTGGTGAATTTTTCAATTTCTTCAAGTTTTGTTTTTACAGCTTCCTGAACTTTTGAAAGTACTTTGGCTTCTATCTTTTCCCCTGCTGGAACCAATGTGATTCCTGCGCTTTCAAAAACCAGATCCTTTTTTACAGTGGTCCCCTCTTTTTCCTGGATCTTTAATTCCAGTGCCTGACCTTCTTTGATAATCGGGTCCATTTTCGCACCAATTAATTCATCAACCTTGTTATCAATTTCAGATTTTTGTGTTTCAAGGTTGGCAATTTCCTGGTTTCTTTCGGTCTCGATCTCTTTTACTCTTGATTCAAGTTCCGCAACTTGAGTCTTATCTTTTTCGGGTATTTCTTCTTCCAGACGATTTAAAGCTTTTTGTTTTGCATCTTCGTCTACATATGAAACAATATACTGCGCAAAATAAAGAACACGATCCAGATTCCTGCGGGAAATATTGAGCAACATTCCAAGATAGGAAGGGACTCTGCGGGTATACCAAATGTGTGCAATTGGTGATGCCAATTCAATATGTCCCATCCGCTCGCGGCGAACTGCAGAACGTGTTACTTCAACACCGCATTTGTCACAAACAATGCCTTTGTAACGCGGATTCTTATATTTACCGCAGTAACATTGATAATCTCGGGTGGGGCCGAAGATCGCTTCGTCAAATAAGCCATCTTTTTCTGGGCGCAGCCGGCGATAGTTAATTGTTTCGGGTTTTGTCACCTCACCATACGACCATGATCGAATTGTGTCGGGAGATGCCAAGCTGATACGGAGAGCTACTAAACTTTTTGTTTCCACTAACTTGCCTCCTTGGCTGATTGAAGAAAGTAATTTGAATATAACTTTATCAAAATATTTGTTCTATTGGTTTTCAAACAATCTATTATTATAACATAACTTTATGTCAATTGATCACCAGCAAAATTAATAGGCATTTGAACAATATAGGTATTACCTTTTCCCAGATCGCTTTGAAGAATTAATGTTGCGCAGTGAAATTCGCTAATTTTTCTTGCTAACCGTAAAGTTGGGGGGATTTCATTTAGGCGCTCCGATGAATTCAATCTTTCAACTTCGACCTTGGAAAGGCCATTACTATTATCTATTATTAATATTCTTAAACCATGTGAATCTTTTTCCGCCTTTATTGTTATTTCTCCATTTATATTAGTTTGCCCAATAGCAAATTCGAATATGTTTGCCAGTATTTGGGTAAATAATACTTTATCCAAATAGTATGACACATCAGAATCGGGAATAACATTTATTAAAGATATCTGCTTTTGTTTTGCGATATGTCCGACCATAGAAATAGAAATATCCACCAAACTTTTTAATAATTCATTATTTAGTTTTAACCCATCGCCTTTAATTAATCTTTCAATTTCTAATAAATCATCGATCACATTCAGTGATTCTTCTGCCTTTAATTGGACTGCTTTAATAAAATCCTTCTGATGTTCATTGATCTCCCCTACCAAGGGTAGCATTTTTATTGAACCCAATATAAGATTCAATGCAGATCTTAGCCCTTGGCTTATTGAATTTAGAATAAGGGATAAATACGATTGTTGTTTCTTTAAGAAGGTCTCGTCAATAAAAATTGCCGCTTGGATTTTTTTGGATGATGTATGATCGCCTTCGATCAAAGAAACTTTAAAATCTCTGTTATTTAATTTGACCGAACTTATTTTTTCAAAAGGCAATTTCCAAAAATTCTTAAGTAAGAGTTGCCTTTCGGCAAAATTGTCCAGGATTTGATTGAAGCTTTTCTTAGCTGAAAGGTTCGAAAATATCACCTCATTTTGGTTAAATATGAGGATTGGGTAATCGACTTGATCCAGTACTTCACTTCGAAAAAAAAGCGCTTTTGTTTTTTCATTCCACTCAACGCAATTCTGGATAGCTGCAGAACAAGCCTTGATTAAAGAAAGAAGCGTATCAGATTCATGTTTTGTAAAATTCTTTTGGTTTACACATGCAAACCAAACAAATCCATGGTTTTCTTTTTCGTGCCCAAGTGAAATCCCTAAAATTGTTTTCGGGAAATCAACGCCTGGTACAAATTTTATCGAATGAATCTTTGATGTGTCTGGAATGTACAGAATTCCAGGCTCGCCTAATTGGTCCTCGATCTGATCATCTAAGTAACTGTAAGAATCGTTTTTGTCACCGATCCCGCCGGAATAAAGCAATTCTCCTTTTTGACCCTCATGGTTTTTAATGATGATCCGGATACTATTGAATTGGTCATTCCAAAGCAAGACAAGTAATTCACCGGCCAGTGAGTCCAGTCCCTGAGCAAAATTCAAATTTAGGATTTGAAATAATTGATTTTTTACAAAAATCTCTTTATTTTGCTTATCGATGATTTCGTGTAAATGGTCAAAATATTCCCGATATTTTGGATCTTTAATATTTTCAGGAATCATTAAGTCTTTAGTCATTATTCTTTTACCTGGTGGTGATCACTCAATGATTGACACTATCTCTTTGACAACTTGATCGATCGTTTTATTATCGGTGGTAATAATGTGGGCGTCTTTAGCAGGAATTAATGGTGCCAAAATTCTTGTTGTATCAATTCTGTCTCGTTCAATGATGTTAGATTGAATTTCTTCAAAATTTGGATTCCCGCCTTTTTTTATCTCCTCTAAATGTCTCCTTTTTGCGCGTTCGTGCGAAGAAGCATTAAGAAAAAATTTGTGGTCAGCGTTCGGCAATACGACAGTTCCGATATCTCGGCCAACCATAACGATGTTACCCTTTAATGCGATTTCTTGCTGCTGCTTGGTTAAAGAATCTCTGACTCCCTTATACTTCGAGACAAGTGATACATTTTCATTTACTTGCTTTTCAGTAATCTTTTTGGTGATATCGACGCCATTCACAAAAATATCATTGGTACGCCCGTCTCCTAGCGATGGTTGATTAATTTCAATTATTGATTGTGAAGCCAATTCTGAAATCGCAGATTCTTCATTGAAATCAACTCTCTTTTGTAATGCGACCCACGTGATTGCGCGATACATTACTCCGGTATCAAGAAATAAATAGCCAAGTCTTATTGACAGTTCAAGCCCGACACTGGATTTTCCTGAAGCGGCAGGGCCATCGATAGCAATAGATACATAATGACTCAACTAGTTTGCTCCAAAATTGATTTTTTATTTATTAGGGTTCTATTTGTCCAAATGAAATTATATTCTTTATACTGCAGATTATTTCTAAAGAAGAACCAATTCCAATAATCAGTCGAGAAGAAACTGCGTACAGGATCCCAGGTCCACAACGGATAACTGTTTGAAATAAACTTCTGTCCGTGGTAATTGTATTCCTTCAAGATAATCGTTTGATTACTTGAAATAACTACTTCCGGCGGAATTGAATACAGATCGCTTTTCCTGAAATAAATATTTTCCGAGATTACTGACCAAACCTCTACTGGTTTAACATCCCCATCAATAAACACATTCAATCTCGCTGAAGTCCCTTTTAGGTTAGATTTGGTTGAGTCAATAATTTCCGCTACTATGCCGTTTCCTTCAAAATAACCATTCCAAAGGATTTCATTTTCAGGTCTGTTATTTGATCCTATTGCTCTTGCGCTGGTGGATAATTGGATAATTCCACCAAAAAGAAACAAAACGAGGATCAATGATGAAAAAGATTTACGGACTGATGAAGTATAGGCTTTGTAAATCAATAGAACGATAGCAAATATTCCAATAAATAAAATCGATAATGAGGAATTAATTAAATCCAAACCCCAGATCGATCGATAAACGTAAGAGATCAAATTTAATCCCAGGTTTGCCCCGGTTAAGAAAAGAACAATCAAAAAAGGCAATTCGCCCCTAAAAATGCCGGCATTTTGAGAAAGAAATTCTTCAGCTTTTAACGCTGCCAACAAACATAATGGAAGGCTAACCCAAACAAGGTCGCTCATTTGATGCTTTGGATAAAGCATTATGCTCAAAAAAGTTAAAACGAGGAAAAGTGCACCAAAATTTTTTATGTTGTTCTTCGCCTCGGCCTTATTCAAGAAAAAAGAAAACGAGAGGACAATAATTAAAGGAATCGAGGAGATGATTGCGAAAAGGTAAACTATTGGATAGTTGCCTGTCGTGTAATTAAAACCCCAACCAGTAACAAAATTTGATATATCCGTTGCGGAAGTTGATAAAGGTATTTTAAATATTATTGCCAGTATCAAAACAAGTATGATCACTGAACCTACATCGGTAACATTTATTCTTTGAGAATTACTATCTTTTAAATATTCGATTAATGTAGAAAATAAATTCTTTTTTACGAAAAATAGAATGAATAAAAAAAGAAGGCCAATGAAAATCAAGTACCCCAGCCCTCTTCCATGGCCAATAAGTAGCAGGGTAACAAATGGTATTAAATTCTTTCGATCATTGAAGATCGCATATAGAATTAATCCCAGAAAAACTATCGTGGCGATGTTTCCGGTAAATATGATCGAACTTGCAATTCCAAACGGATCAAAAGCTAAGAATAAAGATGCAATAACAGCAGTTCGTTTCCCAATTTCCCGAAAAAACAGTGCCGGAAATATAGTTATCAACGCTCCCATGATTACGTTAACAATCCTCAATCCCAACCTGCTGTTTACCCCCATGGACTGCATAATTCTAATGACAAGTCCATACAGAAGGTTTTCTGTTCCCGATTCTTTTACCTTTTTCAGGGTTAACAGGAACTCCGATTCTGAATTTGATAATTCAATCGACAGCGCTCCATAAATCCTTATGGCTAAAGAAGCAATGAATATTCCAAAAATGAACAGATGAAATAGTGTAAATTCAGATTTTCGACTTTTGGTCATCATATTTATCATGATCTGGGAGTGTATTGATATATGGTGATTTCGGAATTAATAAATATTGATTCCAGGTTGTCATCAAATTTATTTATTGAAACTGGATAAGTGTTTTTTTCAAGGATGCCTACAAATATATATTGAATCTTGTACTTATCAAGGATCGCTCTTGCATGATCCCAATTGCTAGTGGTAAAGAGATCCTTAATGTCAGATTCACGATTTCCGATTTCTGCTGCGCCACCCCGCCATTGCGATTCATGGCCAGGCCAGCCAAGGATTGATGGCAACCCCGAAAGTTTGGACACTCGCCCATAATTGCTGTAACTGCTTCCAACTGCTTCAGCGACAAAACCATAATTGACTGAATTCAAAATTCGAATGGCATCATTCTCCAAAGGAATTGTTTTTGCATAATAATTATTTCCATCAAGAGACCAATCGAAATTGGCAAATGAATTCATCCTTTCACGAAGGGTAAAAAATGGATAGATCAATCCAGTACTTAGTATTGTTATCGCTGCCAAAATAGTAACTGCTTTACTCAAATTAGTTTTTGAACTGAGCCAAATTTCTGTGATCGAAAATGAGGCAGCCAACGATAAAACAATCCACCCCTGAAAGTAAAACTTGAAAATTGTGTTCATGCGCCAGCCAAATTGGTCTCGTAAATAAAATACCTCTGGTATGAAACATAACAGTACCCCCAAAATTATTATTATCTGTGCAAATTGAACAGGTTTCTCATTAATATCAGTGGCAGTATCTGTATCATTATTATTCTTTGTATGAAAAGTTCCAACCACGCACAATGCAAATATCAATACCAAAAACAAAATCACATAAGGTTCGTTTATGAACTTTTTTATTGATTCCCGAATGAGATCCTGAATATTTTCAGCGCCAAAAATTCCAAGCAATGCTCCCGAGGCAGAGTTGAGATTCGCCAGCCTAGCTCCTATTCTAATGTTTAATTGACTCTCAAGAAATCCAATTGCCCTGGAACCCAGAAATGGGAGAGAAGCGTAAATCAAAGAAAATAAAAACAATAAAACTGTTGTGAGGATACCCATAAAAAGTGAGTAATTAAAAGTCTTTTTAAAGAGATATTCCTTATTATTTGCAATTAAAAACCATGTAATTAATATTAACAGAGGAAGGAACATGATAAAAAAGTGGATTCCTCGTGTTCTGAATATCAGGCTGGGAATAAAACCACCCGCTTGAGAGGATAATCCAATTAAAAAAGGAATAAATAATAGAATACTAAAAAATACCAACACTATGCTATAGAAAATTACGGGTTTAATTATCAGTTTTGTAAAACCAAGTAAATTAATCGATTGAATTAAGTGTATCAGCACAAATAAGCCCAAGTAAATTGGAAAATCCCAGGTATTAATAAAAAGAAGTCCACCCAATAAAAAGCTCGTTATCCAAACCTGAGAATTCTTGAGATACATGCTGAAACTTGGATTTTTTAGAATCAGATTGTTCTGTTGAAAAAAAACCGAACAACCAAAATAGGTTACTAAAAGTACAAAGGGCATTGAAAGAACATGAGGGTGTAAGTCAGCAAGCAAGAAGGAGAAAAAAGGAAATTCATCGATTATTTCCCGCGATTGTCCATTAAATGTGTAGTCTTGTAAAACTCGCGAAGCCCTCCACCACCATGTGCCGCCCGCCCTGCTGGGAATCCAATCCAAGGGCAATGGCGGTGGATCCGTCAATTCCTTAATGTCCAGCCATTTCCAAATAGATGAAGTCATCTGGGCATTTGAATCCATACGCCAGAAAACTCCTCTAGAATGAAGTACCTCAAGAAGACCTTCGCCATTGCTGACGACCAATATCAACAGTGGCGCAAGTAAACTTAGAAGTAACAGCTTGAATTTATTATTATTACTTCCCTCACGATTATGGTTTCGTATGAAGAGTAAATTAAACAAAATGCCCGATGATGCCACTGCAACTAACCCAAACCACGCTGAAATGGTTAAGTTAAAAGCAACCCCTGAGATCGTCCCACATATGCGCATTATCATGGTTACCATCAGGTAACCGAAGTAATAATATGAAATCGCATAATTTGATAACCAGGGATCACTGGGAGGAAATGATGGTGACCGGAAGATGCTGGTTATAAAGGCCAGTTCCATGGGTTTCTCAGTGCCCACAATTTCAGGATTGCCCGCCCTGACGATCGCCCAGCTAAAAAAAGTAATTAAAAATAAAGAATCCAAAAAAACGATGATCTTGAAATTCTTTTTGCACCATTCAAGGAGAACAACTAAGAATTCTTTGCGAAGAAGAACAATACTCACGATCGCCAAGGTAAAAAGCGATAATAAAACACCCGCTAAATTGTTTTCAATAATTTGAAATGAATTTCCCAGCCAATAAACATAACCCCATAAAAGTAATCCTATGATCTTAGAAGTTGAATATCCTTTATCAGCTGATGAATTAAAAAGCTTAAAAGTAATTGGAAATACCATCCAACCCAGAATTTCAAGCAAAACGAACCACTTTATCAGATCAATCATGTCTTATGGGATATTTACTTTAAAGATCAGTGTATCTTCGGATTGATAGACTATTTTCCAAAGGTTGTTTTTTGTATCAAAGAACTTTTTCAATCCTATTTCAGGATAAACTGCTTCTTCAAGTTGGCCTAGGATTATATAATCTACCTGATATTTATTAATAAAACCTTTTGCGTTTTCCAGATCCTCGTTGGAGTAAAAATTATTAATGTCCTCAACCCTGTCAGTCACCCATACCGAAGGATTTATTGCTCTTTGCTGCCTTTGGTGCCAATTCCAGCCTAAAACCCCTGGCAATCCGGTATAAATCGTGAATCTGTTTCCCCAACGATACTCCGATAAATTCGCCTCAACGATCGTTGGTGTTCCCTTAATATTGTTCTGCATCCATCGGATAGCATCATAATCTTGAGATAGGTCCAACACAACATTATTTTCAAAATATGTTGAAAATTTCATAAAGGACATTCCATCCAAAGTAAGTAATGTTTTTTTACTTATTCTGTCTGAAATCTTGTCGGCGCTGCCTGTTATCGTAAAAAGAAAGACTGAGATTATCAAAAAACACATTATTGCCAGCCATATTTTCGAAATGCGTTGATCGGTTTCCTTTGAATATATTATTAAAAGGATTTTTTGAAGAAAATAAGCAGAACCTAATGCTAGCAGTGTCCATGCCTGTAAATAAAATTTAAAAACTGTGTTCATTCGGCCGATATCGCCTTTAATGACCACGCTTTCAACCGCAAGCGTAAGCATTAACCCGGCCATCACAATGAACAAAATAAATCGCTTTTTATCTGAATAATCCTTTCTAAAAAACAGAAACGCAAGAAGTGTGAACGCAGGAATAATTATTAGTGTTACTTTCAATCCCAAAATGAAACCAACACTGATGATTATAAGAACTAATACAAATAACAAAATAAAATATTTACGATAGGGATAATATGGTCGCAAAGCGGATAATGGAGTGCCTGACATCCATCGATAGAGCTCTACAAAAAGCCAGGAATAAATAATAAAAATGAATAATCCCCAATGGATCAAATATGATCCTAGAGGAGTTTTATCACCCTGCCAAATATTGACAGCAGAATATCCTTGGCCAAACAACTTAATAAACGGGAAATAAAGAATGATCGTCAATAAAATAAAGCCTGCAGAAAACAGAACACTAGTGGAAAGCTTATTCCAAAACAAATAAATATTTCCAATAAAATTCTCTTTCGGTTTGAAACATTCACTTACAGAATAAATGATTACGCATACTGCAATTCCCAGATAGGTTGGATAGTCCCAGGAATTAATTGCCCTTAAAGATCCTATGATCACCGCCCCAGCGGTGATTTTCACAAATGTTTCAAGTCTCCCCGAAAATCTAAATTTATCCAGAAAAAGTGACTGTATCCAGGTCAATCCAAGAATAGTGATCGGGTATGCAAAAAGATGCGCGTGAGGGTCGCCATACAAAAAAGTAAAAAAGGGAAATTCGGTTATCGGCTCTCCAGGTATCGCACGACTGGGTATCCAATACCAGTCACCGGGATAATAATTAAATCGCGCACCATTGATCAATTGTTTAAATCCATTGATAAAGATCACAATGGCTTGAAATAAATTCCCCGATTTTGAAGGAAGCGAATTGAATCCCAAATTAAACACACCTTGTACAAATATTCTCAGAGTGCCTAAATTGCCGATCAGTAATACAAGAACTGCCGAAATTAATGATGAATAATAAGGATTATTAAGTACTTTGTGAAAAACATTTTCATTATTTGAGAGTGACTTATTCTGGCCTTTAGATTTATGTCCTCTCAAATTCCATCCAAACGAAAAAGCAGCCATCGCAGTGAATGAAAAGAATGTTGGCAGCAAAAGGTTGTAAGCTATCGAAGGCACAATTCCCAAAAATTTGGTTGGGATTGCGGCAATAACAAATCCGTAATAGTAATAATTGATATATCCCCCCGAATACCATGGATCATAAGGCGGAAATTGGACGCTTTTTATTACCGCATTGAAGTAGGAAAAGTCCATTGGCTTTTCTCCGCCTTTATATGGATGCCAAAGGTCCGGATTTCCAAGCCTGATCAACAGAAAGAAAAAGAAAAAGAAAAGTCCAATTAATTCTATTTTTAGAAAATATCGATAATTTTCTTTGATGTCTTGATTAATTTCATTTTTATTCTTTATATATAGAAAAAGATTAACAAGAATAGCCGTCAGAATAATCGCTCCAATAAGAACACTGTTGAAGATAAAAATCTTTGAGCTTAGAACCCAAATTGGCAAGGATATTAGGAGAAGGCTGGTAAGTTTTATCAGCGGGTAACCCTGGTCTGGTAAACCACTAAAGATTATTCTCATAAGCGGATAAAAAATCCAACCCAAAAATGAGATTGTCAAATACCAAATAACGACAGATAAGAATGGGCTTTTATTTTGGATCGCGTTGTAATCGAAAAGGTCCGACCAGGTTCCACTTAGTTTTTGAAGATTTATCTGTTCATTGTTCAGCATAAGGTTCCCTACCCTTCTCTCCGATTCTTTAGGGGAAAGGTTAAGTACCTGACTGAGATCAATTTTTGAGAATTTTTTTATTACGGAATTAATTTCAAATTGATCAGTTTTTTGGAAAACAAAAACTTTAGGATGGTCATATACGGTAAAAGCTTCTTCAGCAAACTGGGAATTAAAATCGATTGAAAAAATTGAAGGGTTTACTTGAAAAGTCTTGATTAATTCATAGCCCAGGGAGCCACTGAAAGTACCGGGTTTGGCAACCCTATAGCACCACTGGATATCCTCTGATTGACATCCAATCAACTCTTTATAAAATAAAGTCGTTAATGGATATCTTTCAGGTATTTGCGTCGTGCTGCCCCATTGTCTGTTGGAGGAAAAGATTATCGTATCAGCTCTGGCTAAATGATCAAAAAAACGATCTAATTTATCTTGGTCATCATCCCAGTACATTTGGAAATTGAGTTCAGAAGGATAGATGCCTTCATTCAAATCGAAGGGATTCAGTCCGTACATGTACAATGGCAAAGCATCATCCCAATCCGTCTCCTTGGCAATTTTGCTTCCATCTAATGCCAGCCTGCTGCCATTTTGAATGACCTGAAGCGATAATGAATAGGATTGATCCGAAGAGATTTCTACAGGTGCAGCAAGGTCTATTTTGTAATTTCCACCGCGAAAATCTAAACTTTCTTTAATATCAAATTCTTTTTTCCACGACCCCAATTTTTTTCCGGATTCTTCCTCGAACAGCTCTATTTTAATAATCGGTTTCTCGAAAGAATTGCCCAATTCTTTAATTCGAAATATATTTAAATCGATGAGTTTTCCGTCCCTGAAAGGCCTGAAAGAAATTTTATAATTGGACGTTTCATCAAGGATCTTAACAAAATCAAAGACCGGTTGTGAATAATTGCTATTTTTACTCGAAATTATTGCAGATAAGTAACCAGACAAATTAAGCCAGGAATCCCCATTTATAACTTCCAAAATTATTTCAAATTGGTCCCCCCTTTGCACTTCCTGGGGGTAATTCAGAATGAGTTCATACTTTTTCCCTTGAAAATTCCCATCTCGCTGGAAAGTATCATTTATGTTACCGGAATAAACAACATCATTTGTTGAGGTTTTCAATACTTTTATGGAAAGGTCCTGGTAGATTTCGGAAATTACTGGACTGAGCACGTGATCGATCGTAATGCGATCGAGCAGACCATCAATTTCTGCAGTAAAAGATAAAACGAGTGGCTTGCCAACTTCCAGCCTGGAATAGTGGCTGTATGGAAGCGGCTGAGAAAAAGAACTTTTTTCATCCTCTATCGTTAGATTGATTGCACTTTCGATATTTTCATAGATCCACTCGCTGGCGGCAATGCGTGTCATTGGCTGCCTGTAAACATTGATAAAAGAGACAGCCCAAATCAGTGAACCAGGGATCAAGAACGCAGCAAAAATGGATATGGCTGATTTGTAAACTATTGATGGCGCCTGTTTAATTTTCTTCTTAAAAATACGGATCATTTGGAAAAAGAACCAGGCGGCCATTATTGATAATATCGGGTAAATAAGCAAGAAATAACGCATGGTTGGATTCCACAACGATGCCTGCCAGATAAGATAAACCATACAAAAAATCCACAGCAATCCGTATTTCTGCCATTGTCCTCGAATTATTTTCCATCCCATCAGGATTAATCCAAGTAACCCCGAAACTCCCAATGGAAGTCCCAAACCCCAGGTGATCATATTTTGGATCGGGAACCAAAAAGATCTCCGTGCCCATTGAAGCGAGGGTGGGTAATTACTGCTTCCCGAACTTAGCGCAGCAAGCTCTCGCAGATTGCCGATCCACTTTGGATTTGGAAGGATATTGAAGAAACCCGGCCCAATAAATGCGTAAGGTTGGAAAATGCGAAATATTAGGAGACCAATAATTCCGGAAAAGACCAAATGATGTACCAGTTTTTTCCATTTGGATGATGATTTATCTTTTAATATATTGGGATCATTAAGGATCACTCCTAAAGGCAATAAAACAACAATAATGATGGCATTAATTTTCGAAGCCGTGGCCATCCCAAATGCAATAGCAAACAAAGCATAATTTTCAAATCCGTCAAAATCAAAGTAAAAAGGACTTGGTTTCTTTGGGGGATTTAGCCATTGAGATTTTTCTAATGGTGCTTTCCATATATTTACTGCAGCCAAGAGAGCTAAAGTGGAAAAAAACACTGGGAAATTATCAACAATAAAAAAATGTGAGATCTGTATTGGCAAGACAGAACAGGCATATAAGAACGCAGCTAAATATGGCAGCCAACGTTTTGAAGATAATCTCCTGGCAATAAAGAAAACCAGGATGATGGTCCCGATATCAAATAAGCCAGACAAGTACCTGCCGATCAAATAGACTTGGCCATACCCTGCCTGTCCAGTCCATTCCGCAATGTATCGCACAAGGAATATAGGCAAGGTTCCATAGACAAAAAAAGGAAATACTGAATTCCCACTGCCATCCAGGATATTGTGTGGATTCAGGCTTGATGTGGCAGTATTAAAGTATTCTCCAATACTCGAAACCGGACTTATGGATGTTTCAACCATGGTTAAGAATCTCTCATCCGGGTGGAGGTGAAAATCCTGATCCCATGCAATTCCATAGAATCGTAAAAATGCCCCTGCCAAGATTATTATCACCAAGGGGACAACTAAAAAAAGTTTTGAAAATAACGCTTTATTTGTCTTCAATGTTTATCGAAAAATTTATTAAGTCTTTACAGACATGATTATGAAATTTTTTCCGGATATCTTTGAATAATAAAATTCTTCCTCAGCTGCCGGGTACAGCAATTTTAACGTATCAAGCGATTTCCTATCCTGAGGCATTAGGATAAAAAGTTTACCTCCCTCAATGTCCAGTGTGGTTTTAAGGTCGTCAGTCCAAAGGGCATAATCCTTTTTTGGGAAGCCGGCATTTATTCCTACTAGCCTGGTATCAACCCAATATGGGTATGGAATAACAAAGGCATTATCCGGGTTGTTCCCTTCTTTTACGAACTGACTTATTACGTTACCAATTTCCGACGAGTTCCAGGCATTTGCCATGAATTGGTTTGCATATTTTGAAAAAACCAGGTCAAAGTCTTGAAGTAAAGAAAAAATTATTAGAACAAAAGGTATTAATCCTGCAAATATTTTTGATAATATTTTTTCGTGGTTTTTAAGGATCATTATTATGAGGTTATAGAACCCGATCCCGATGATAATAAATATTGGCACAATAGCGCCACCACTTCTGTTCAGTGCCGGATTTTCTTGTGGAAACGCAATTGACAACACCGAGGGCAGCATAAGGATTGGGATTGAGATCACTAAACTGATTTCTTCCCAGGATTTCGTTTTTCCAGTTTTCCTGAAAAGGATTACCAATCCATATGGAAAAAAGACCGCTGACACAATATCCAAAGCTGGCCGGTTAGGTATGGAATTGACCCAAACTACCCCATTCTTGTAAAAAACCATAATAAGCGATTTCCACAAGTTTGATAAAAAGATCATCATAATGGATCCATTAATCGGATTTTCCATTGACGTAATACGAGATAAGGCACGGTAACTAACGTTTTCAGGATTTTCCAACAAATATCGAAATAGGGGCAGGAAAACAATAAATGAAGCAAGGGTAACAAGAATAAAACCATTCGCTGAGAAAATTCTGCTTGTTCGTGAATTTTTGGTGATCATGAATATTAAGAAAATTATAGCAACGAGGATCGGCACGATCCTGATAGGACTGTAACCATGCAAACCTAATCCAAGGGTTAATCCTGCAATAAGCAGCATGTTGTATCGTTTTTCTTTCAATCCCTTGAATAGAAAATACAAAGTTACAGCAGTAAACAAAGGGTATAAAGGGAATCTTAAGCCTACCCTGGAGATTACATTCGGCCAATATGCGATACCGGCGAATAAAAAAGCCAGCAATCCAATCCATTTATTGAATAATAGTTTTCCCAATAAATATATGAATGGCAGTGTTAGAAATCCAAGAAATGCAGTTCCTAATTTAAGGCTGATAAATGAAATTCCGGTTCTAAATATTTTTATGATCGCTGCGGTTAAATAGAACTGAAGCGCTTCTCTTCCAGTATTCCGGACAAAGAAAATTGGAAATTTACCTTCCAGAATATCCATCACATCCAAAAGTTTCTCGGCATGGTCGCTGAACATTTCACCAGGCACTTTATCTAATACGTAAAATCTAAAAAATGTCGTGACCAAGAGAACAATAGCAAAGGATAAGTAGTAGAGATTTGATGTTTTTTCAGAATGACTGGTTTTTTCATCAAATTGCCAGAATGCCCGTATGAATGTTGCTATCCCAATTATCCAGAAAAAAAGGTTTTCATAAGTGAATTGATTATTTGAGAATGAAGAAAACGCTATCCCCAGAAAAATGATGCTTGGAACCAGAAACCATAAATTTATATGTGGATTTGGCGGGAAATCAACCTTTTCAGAAAATTTTTCATTGATCGTAGAGTTGCCAGTTCTATAACCAATCCAAAAAAAGAGGAACGCCATCAAATAAAGGATTATCGGCAGAACAACATTTTTTATCGGGGGTTCAAGAAGAAATTGCCCAGCGAATGCGAAAATCATTCCCCAAAAAAGAATTTTCTTTTCAGAACCTTGGTTTCTTAATGGAACCGACTGACCAGAATTATTCTCTTTCTTTTCCAGTTTTTTATTTTCGAATAGGGTATTCAGATAAATTGTTTTATCTTTATTTAATAATGATAAAAGGTAATCGAGTACCGTTGGTTCTTTCATTTTTCATTGTTTTTCAGCAACAATAAAAGTATATGCCCCGTTTTCGGATTTTGTCTCTCCAATAAAATATGGGTGAAGCCACCAATAAATTCTTTTTAGCAGGATATTGGATGTACTTGGATTCAGGATCCAACGACCAAACAGCTTGAAATTGACCAAGGTTGGCAGCCCAAAAAAGTGACCCCATTCAAGTATTTTTAAATACTCTGGTGGAAAATAATTCCATTTTCCCTTAATACTGAAACCGTTTTTCCTGAACCGATCCAACCAGACTTCTTCCGGATCAGGATGATGATGCCTGGAAATCCAATTAAACAGTTTGCGGTAATTATCAGCAAACCTGGTCAGCTTTAATCGGTCGAAGAATAATGCGATCGAAAGATTCTCTGTAAAATTGCTATTTGGGACAGAAATGATGAACTTTCCGCCTCCTTTTAATAATCTCGCAATTTCATGGATAACTGAATCGACATCCGGTATATGCTCCAAAACCGAATTGCTGATAATGGTATTAAACGAGGATTCATGAAATGGAATCTGGTTCCCTTTTGAACAGATCAATCCGGAAAAGTAACCTAACTTTTTTGCAGCTTTTAATGAAAAAAAGGCTGGATCAATTCCCTGAACATTTAATCCTGGCAGTGTTGTTGAAGTGAAATGTCCATCTCCGCAGCCAAGATCTAATATTTCTCCCTGAAGATCAAGTTCCCGGAAATATTTGCCTTCGATCGACCGCAGGAACCCTCGAAAATACGGGAGACCGGAAATATTTTGCCAAAGCAGATCATGGGTATCGATTAGGTTTTTGGTCATCACAATAATTATGAATTGTTTGCTTAAATTTCTTCAAAAAGCGTTTCAAATTGAGCTGCGATTGTATCGGGAGAATATTGTTTCTGCAGCAGATCGAGGTCCGATTTTTGGTCAGAACGTCCTTCCCAAATTTCAATTACGGATCGGGCTAGTGCATCTGAGTCACCAATAGGGATGATTTTTCCCATTTTATGACTGGTCACAGGCTGCCTCACTCCCGGGAGGTCAGAAGCGATCGACGGTTTTCCGTTCATCATCGCTTCGATCTGAACCAGGCCAAATGCTTCTGTTGAATTCAAGCTGGGAATTGTCAGCATGTCAAGGTTTGGGTAAAATGCGGCCATTTCTTCCGGATTTAATAACCCCAAAAATTTCCACTTTCCTGTTTTTTCCAGGTCATTGACCTTTGGTTGCAGCCGTTGAAAGTATTTTTCTTCACCGATTATATTTTTATAAGGTCCAGCGAACCAGACTTCGGCTTGCGGAAGCGTGTTGGATATTTTTTCCATTGCGGAAATAAGGACCTCGACCCCTTTTTCAGATGCAAATCGCGCTGCGATGCCAATGATTGGATGGAGGTCCTGAGGATTATGAACTAATTGAAAATTTCGGATATCCAGTGGATTTGATTGCGGTAATTCCACTGGTGGGTCGATGATCTTTATCTTCTTCGAAAATTTCCGCAGTAAAGGAGAATGATCAGCATAATCCTGAGTGTATGTTACGATCTTGTTCGCAAACAAACAAGCGGCAAAATTCATGATATGAACCGCCTGGTTGGCAACCCAATTGAATATACCTTTCGGCATTTGCAGGTCGCAATGATACGTAATGACAGTCGGTTTTCCAAACAATCTACCTCTTAACGCCAAACCAGCTGCATCAAACTGGGGAAGATGCAGGTGAATGATGTCATTTTCAAGAGCCAATTTGGTTGCCAGGAATCCAAAGGTCGGCATGATTACGCCTTTACTTATTCTAAACAAAACTGGCGCTCGGACAATTCTTACCCCGTCACGAATCTCATTCTTGGGTAAATTTTTCTCATATCTTGATGTCAAAACGGTCACTGTGTGACCCCGCTTCACCAAAGCTTTTGCGAGTCTTTCAGCGTAAATGGTCAAACCGCTTGTATGCGGTCTATAATAGGTCAATTCAATTAGGATCTTCATTTACCTATGCGAATAAATTCTTGTTTTCGGAAACCCACTTATATAGCAAGGACAGCCCATTACGGATATCAGTTTTTGGTGTCCAATTCAATTCAACCTGGCATTTTTTAATATTTGAAACATAGACTTTCTGATCGCCAGGACGCCACTCATGGAATTCGACTGGCATTTCATGACCTGATAATTCTTCCAAAATTTTTGAAAATTCCATCCAAATTGATATTGAATTTTCCGGTCCTCCGCCAACATTAAACACTTGCCCTTTTGCAATTACAGGGTTTTTTACTGCAAGGTCATACGCATCGAGAAGGTCATCAACAAATAACAAGTCTCGGATCTGTTTTCCGTTTCCATATATTTTTAGCTTATGGTTCTTTAAGACCGCAATCACAAACCAGGCAACCCAACCCTGGTCTTCGATCCCAAATTGCCTCGTGCCATAAATGCAGCTTTGGCGGAAAACAGTCGTCGGAATATCATATATCCTGGCGTAATCGCGAACATATTGATCGCCGGCGCCTTTTGAACAACCATATGGAGAATGAAAATCGAGCGGACGTGTTTCATCAATGCCATCCCGTAAATATTTAAACTGATATCGGGTCGGTTCCTCAATGATCTCGAGATCCTCAAGTTCTCCGTATACCTTGTTTGTGGATGCATAAATTACCGATGGCTGCATATTATTAATCCTGGCCGCTTCCAGGACGTTGAAAGTGCCGCCGGTGTTGACCTCAAAATCATGGCGGGGGTTCTCAACCGAGGTCGTCACTGCTACTTGTGCTGCCAGATGGATAATTATCTCTTTGCCCGCTGCGGCTGATCTGATCTCTTCAAAATTGCGCACATCCCCCTTAATAAAATCAAAACTTTTTTTCCCTGTCTCCTTCTCCAGCCAGGTCAGGTTACTTTCTGCGCCATCTCTTGAAAGATTATCAAAAATTGTAACTTCAGCCCCATTTTTGATCAATCTTCGCGCGTAATTTGATCCGATAAATCCGGCGCCACCAGTGATCAGATACCGATCGTTCATCCGTTGCTCACTTCTTCGCTTTTTTTCTTCAAGCGATTTGAAATATTTTTGATTACATCCGCCAGTGATAATCCATGTACTGCAAGCCCGGCAATACCCAATATCGATGTGATCAGGATTTGCAGTGAATGCAAAATAATGGCTGTGCTTAACGCAGAATTTCTATCAATTCCAAGAACTGACAATGCAATGACCATGGTTCCTTCATATATCCCCAGGCTGGCCGGAGCTGAGGGTAGCGCAATTCCCAGTGCAAGCACCCCTTCAGTAAAAATTGCCCACCACACTGGGGCGGCAGGATCAATGATCCTGAGTGCATAAAAAAGCAAGCTTGTCCACAAGAACCAGGAACAGAGGATCCAAAAAATACCAGATAGAAGATTCTTTGGTTTTGCCAAAGAAGTCAAGCCATGGATCACTCGAATGATCAATGGTTTGATCGATTTTTCAATAAAAGGCAGTCTGGAGCTTCTGTTTGATAACCATTTCTCGATCCTGTCAGCATAAATTGCAACGAGGACCATTCCAACGATGATGCTGCAGAAAACGACCATCAAAAGAAAAGCAACCGGCCTCATCCACTCCATATCAATTACCAATGGCAAGGTTGACAAGAACAAGCCTGCTGCAATGACCACATCCAGTCCGCGTTCAAATATAATGCCTGCCGCAGAATGAAAGGCGTCTATTCCTGAAGTACTTTTTGCCAAAAATATTCTCGCTACCTCTCCAGAGCGTGGAATAAGGTTGCTAAGGAAATAGCCTTCATTGATCATCAGGAAGGAGTTTTTAAATGTGACCTCCCGCAAGAAGCTTTTCCATGCCAAGGCACGAAAACAGAGTGGGATAAAGATCAAGATTAAGATGACAATGATGTTGACGGGTGTGAATTTCCTGATTGCAGCCAATAATTCATTAAATTTGATGAATCTCGATAAAACAAAAAGAGCGATCCCACTGACGAGTACTCCCGGTATCCAGCTCCAGATTCTTTTTCCGAATGGCCGTTTCAATCATTCTCCAATTGAAGTACTGCCATAAAGGCTTCCTGCGGGATCTCGATATTCCCGATCATTTTCATTCGCTTTTTTCCGCGTTTCTGTTTTTCAAGCAGTTTCTTTTTCCGCGAAACATCGCCGCCATAGCATTTCGCCAATACATCTTTTCTGACTGCTTTAACATTTGCGCGAGAAATTATCCTTCCTTCGGATGCGGCCTGAATTGAAACCTCGTACTGCTGACGGGGGATCAATTTCTTTAATTTACTTACAAGTTTCTGGCCTTTCATATAGCCTTGTTCCTTGTGAACAATTGATGCAAGCGCGTCAACAGGATCACCACCGATCAGGACTTCCAGCTTTACAAGGCTGCCAGCGCGATATTCCTTTAATTGGTAATCCATCGACGCATACCCTTTGGTTTTGGACTTCAATTCGTCGAAGAAATCAATAATGATCTCAGATAGCGGAATCTCAAATTTAAGTTGCACACGGTTCGGCGCTGGATAATCCTGTTCGATAAACACACCGCTCCGTCTGTTAATTAGTTCCATTACTGCGCCATAATAATCAGTTGGAGTAAAGATCCACAAATCCATCCATGGTTCCCGTATTTCATCTATCAAACCTTCATCTGGAAGATCGACTGGCGAATCGATGGTCAATTTCGTCCCATCCCGCATCAGGATCTCGTATTCAACGGTCGGCGCTGTCAGGACAATATCAAGATCATATTCCCTCTCAAGCCGCTCTTGAATTATTTCCATATGGAATAACCCCAGAAAACCGCAGCGAAAACCAAAATTTAATGCCTGGGAAGTTTCAGGCTGATATTGGAGGGAAGCATCATTTAATTGAAGTTTCTCTAGCGCTTCTTTTAGGTCGTTATAAGCTTCGCCCTCAACAGGATAGACTCCGGCAAATACCATGGGTTTTGGAAATCTATATCCGTGCAGAGGTATCTGGGCTGGATTTCTGGAAATTGTGATCGTATCCCCCACCCTGCACTCGCGAACCGTCTTTAATCCTGTGGCGATATACCCCACATCTCCTGGTTCAAGAAATTGAACGGGACTCATGACCGGGTTGAAAATTCCAATTTCAATGGGCTTAAAATCGATCTTGTTCGACATGATCCTCAAGGAGTCGGTTGGCTGGGAAAATCCTTCGAAAATTCGGACATAAGCGATCACGCCTTTATAAGAATCATAATGTGAATCAAAAACCAAGGCTTGCAGCGGTTCTTCCCTCTTCCCTTTTGGAGGCGGGATTCTTTCGATGATCGCGTCAAGGACCTTTTCAACATTTGTCCCCAACTTCGCCGATACCGAAATCATTTGATCGATGCTTATGCCAAGCAGGTTGCTCAGGTCTGAAGCTACTTCTTCCGCGTGCGATGAGGGAAGATCGATCTTATTTAAAACCGGAATAATGACAAGATCGAGTTCAAGCGCTAAATAGAGGTTTGCTAATGTTTGGGCTTCAATTCCCTGGGTTGCGTCAACCACTAAAACTGCTCCCTCACAAGCAGCAAGCGCGCGGCTAACCTCATAATTAAAATCAACATGTCCGGGTGTGTCGATAAGGTTTAATTCGTATTCATTTTCCCCGATCTTGTGAAGCATTTTGACTGCGGATGCCTTGATCGTAACGCCCTTTTCACGCTCAAGGTCCATGCTATCCAAGACCTGCTCGACCATATCCCTATCAGACACCGTTCCGGTAAGTTGAAGCAGGCGATCAGCGAGTGTGGATTTCCCGTGATCGACATGCGCGATAATACAGAAATTTCTAATATGATCTGTTTGCATTACGATAGGTTAGTATACCCGAAATGGGATTATTCTCTAATTTTTTGGTTTCAAAACTGGAATTTCCAGGAAAAGGAGGAATTCTTTGTTCCCCTTCGGACCGAGAATCGGTGAATCAGTATGAGCCTTATAAATGGTCCCCTGGGTTTCTGTGAAAGCAATAAGATCATTTATTATCGCCGTTCGTGTTTCTTCGTTTCTGATCACCCCTTTCCCTTTTGCAGCTTCTCTTCTTCCTGCTTCGAATTGCGGTTTAACAAGAGCGATGATTTGAATATCATTATCGCGAACCCAGGACTTTATCACTGGTAGTACGGTCTTAAGAGAAATGAAAGATACATCTATCGTAACAAATGAGATATTTTCTTCAAATGAATGAATATCCCGGACATTCGTCTTTTCCAGCAAAACGACCTTTTTTGAATCGCGCAAAGATTGGTGAATTTGGCCGTATCCCACATCCACTGCGATCACTTTTTCGGCCTTGTGTTTCAAAAGGCAATCTGTGAATCCACCCGTTGAAGCGCCAACATCCACACAGATCTTTCCAGAAAGATCTTCCAGTCCAAACTCGGTGAGTGCTTTTTTAAGTTTTAAGCCCCCCCTGGAAACATAAAGCGGTTTTTGCTTGAGTTGGATCACAGCGCTGCTGTCAACAAGTTGCGAAGGCTTATACGCAACTTGATCATTAACCAGAACTTCTCCCGCCATAACAAGCTTTTGTGCCAGGCTTCTGCTATCGGCAAGTTTCCGGTTGAATAATAAAATATCCAGGCGCTCTTTACTCATGATGGTCAGTTAATTTTATTACCCAATCGTGATAATATTCAAAAATGATCAGGGATATTCTTTATTCATTTCGCCCAAAGCAGTGGACCAAGAACCTCTTTATTTTTTCCGCTCTCATTTTTGACCGTCAGCTGACAAAGATTAATTCATTGGCTACAACTTTGGCAGGTTTTCTTATTTTCTGCGCCCTGTCAAGCAGCGTTTATCTATTTAACGATCTTTTCGATATTGAAGCAGATAAAAACCATCCCACCAAAAAAAACCGTCCGATCGCTTCGGGTCGGTTAGATAAACGGCTTGCAATTGTTATAGCAATTATTCTTGGCATTGGCTCAATCTGGTTTGCGTATTTATTATCTTCAGGTTTCTTCTTAATCTGTTTGTCTTACTTATTTATCAATCTACTTTATTCAAAATGGCTAAAGCACCTCCCGGTTATTGATGTATTAATTGTTGCATCTGGATTTGTGTTACGCGTTGCAGCTGGTGTTGCGTTGGTAGCGGTGGAAAGGTTTTCCCCCTGGTTGTACGTCGTAACCACATTATTGGCATTATTCATCGGCTTTGGAAAGCGACGTGCCGAATTAGCGCTCCTGGCTGGTTCTGCGAATCAACATCGAACTGTTTTTGAAGGGTATACGCTTGATTTTCTCGATCAACTCATTACTATCGTTTCGGGTACGACCATCATCGGATACAGCCTCTATACGTTTTCGGCGCCGAATCTTCCAACCAATCATGCAATGATGCTCACGATCCCTTTCGTACTTTATGGGATTTTTAGATATCTGTATTTGATAAAGGTTAAAGAATCCGGCGGCGCTCCTGAAGAACTTCTTATAACAGACAAACCGCTTCAGATCACGATCTTGCTTTGGGGTATTAGCGTCCTGATCATTTTTTACCTCTCTTAGACATTATGCCTTCCTCTTTTACTTCAGTACCAGGAAAGTCAATTTTATTTGGGGAACATGCGGTTGTGTACGGTTACCCGGCCATTGCGGTTCCCTTGGATTCGATCTCTTTTAAAATTAAACTTTCACCCCGGCCGACCGAAAATAATTCAGTGATAGTCAACAAAGAACTTGGGGAATACTTGTTATATGAAGATCTAGTCCCACAGCATACCTATCGAACCGCAATCGCAGCCATTCTCAATGAGTTGAAAATGAATAAGTTGCCGCCCCTGGAAATACGACTTTCGTCTTCAATTCCTATCGCTTCAGGCCTGGGTTCAAGCGCTGCTTTTGCGGTATGCCTGGCTAAAGCGCTCTCTGCATTTTTTGGTTTCAAACTCACAAACATGAAAGTAAACGAGATCGCTTATCAAATTGAGATTTTTCAGCACGGCACCCCTTCCGGAATTGATAATACCGTTATCACTTTTAACAAACCTGTCTTTTATAGAAAAGGATTTTCCCCGGATTTTTTGAAGATCGGCGCGACTATGAATTTGGTCATAGCGGATACTGGCGTGCGCTCTATTACGAAAGATACTGTGGCCCAAGTCAGAAAATTTAAGGATTCCGATCCTACAAGCGCAAATGAAATAATTCAAAAGATCGGTGTAGTTGTTGAACGCGCAAAAAAGGAATTGGGAAATGGGGATACTAAAGCAGTCGGTTCATTGATGATTGAAAACCACACCTTGCTCACAAAATTAGGAGTTTCCTGCCGAGAATTGGATCATTTGGTTGAGGTGTCGATGAACGAAGGTGCATTGGGAGCAAAATTATGCGGAAGTGGAAAAGGTGGGAATATTATCGCCCTTTGTAGTGAGGAATTAGCTGAACATATTAAGAACGTACTGCTAAATCAGGGGTTAACCCACTGCTTTATTTCAAAAATAAATGCGACCAAGGGAGATGTTGGATGCTGACCTTACTCAAACTGGGCGGTTCCCTGATAACTGACAAAGATAAACCTTATACAGTGCGCATTGAAGTTATCCGCAGGGCGGCCAATGAAATTATCGAAGCATTGAGAGAAAACACAAGCCTGAAGATCATTTTGGGACATGGTTCCGGTTCCTTTGGCCATTACGCAGCATCAGAAACAGGATTTAAAGAAAGCGGTTCTTCGGCAAATCATTGGCAGGCTTTCCAAAAAGTCTGGATTGCGGCTCATGAACTTGACCAAATTTTCATCGAGGAATTCAACAGATCTGGTCTGCCAGTAGTTTCCTTTCCGCCCTCTGCTTCAGTGACAACTGAAAATAAACAAATTGTTGCCTGGAATTTGGATCCGCTTAAGCATGCTTTGAAAAATGGTTTGATACCGGTTGTTTTTGGCGACACAATCTTCGATCGGTCAATGGGTGGGATTATCTTATCTACCGAAGAACTGTTTTTACACTTGATCAAGGATTTAACGCCGGATCGAATACTGCTAGCTGGAAAAGAAAAGGGAGTATGGGGGGATTTTCCAAAAAATACCCAATTGATCCAGGAAATTTCACTTGAGAATTATGGAAACCTCAATACAAGAATTCTTGCCTCAGATTCAGTAGATGTTACCGGTGGAATGCGCAAGAAAGTCTCTTTGATGCTTGAAGCCCTAAAAATAGAGCCCAAACTTAAAATTCAAATTTTTTCCGGTGAAGTACCTGGAAATATATACAAAGCTTTATCAGATTTAAAAACAGGGACAAGCATTCTGGTTAAATAGGACTCTTTTTTCATTTATAGTAAAATCACGAATCATTCAAATGATGGGAAAACAATGATGCAAGATGATATCTTTTTAACTGCAGATGGGATCGAAGTTCTTAGAAATGAACTTAACCATCTAAAAACAAATGTCAGAAAAGAACTGGCAGTCAGATTACGAGCGGCCATTCAAATGGGTGACTTGTCTGAGAACGCAGATTACATTAGCACGAAAGAAGAGCAAGGATTCGTTGAAGGCCGGATCCAGGAATTGGAACAAACCTTAAAACGCGCAAAAGTTATTGATAACTCTAAATCAGATCCTGAGGTCATTCAGATTGGATCAGTAATTATTGTCCGTGAAGAAGGCTTTGAAGAAGAAGAATTCAGCATAGTTGGTTCCAAAGAAGCGAATCCGCAAAGCGGAAAAATCTCTTATGAATCACCGATTGGAAAAACATTGCTTGGCCACAGGGTCGGAGATATTGTGCGAGTACCAACTCCTGGGGGGTTCACAAATTTTATGATCAAAAAGATTAAATAAAAAGAACCCGTCAGTTCACATGCCGGGTTCTTTTTTGATTGATTATTTTGCCCAAACTGAAATTTCAAGAGTTAATCGGGAGAAGAAACTGTTTTCAGGTAATGGACCTCGGGCGTACACCATATCGACAACCTTTGCTTCAAGTTGTAGGGATGCTGTCTCCATGACAAATTTCATTCCTGGCTCTACGACCACTGGTTCACCTTTTGAGAGTAATCGCTGACGGATCGCAGGATCATTATTCGCATGCTCACTCATTAAAACCTTGGTAACTGTCTGGATATCATTTTTATCGAACAGCCAGACTTCAAGGGCGGTTACTTTCTTTGGCTCGCCCACACCGATGGTTTCAGCAATGCCCACGCCGCATTCTCCAAGAAATTCGCCATTGATCGAATCGATGCTGAAAGAATCATCGTAAAGGTCATCATTCTGCCGATAAGTGGTCATGAATTGAGAAAGGGGCGGTTCTTTCTTACCAAATGTATCTGGCTGCTGAGCCGCGATCACTGCATCATTACCAGAGACTGGTCGTACTTTCTTACTCTTGGGCAGGATTCCGCCAGCCGATTTACCTTTTTTCAGCATCAAGAAAACGAAGACGCCGCCAACAATCAGGGTAAGCGCCATGAGAATTGCCAAAGGAACGATTGAGAATCCACTCTGAGGTTCTTCAGTTGGGAGCTGAGTGACGATTTCAGGTGTCACAGCATCGGGAGTGGCGACGTTCGTCGCTGCATCCTGAACTTCTGTTGGCTGACCTTCATTTACAGTAGCCGCCAGTGCCAGTGAATTTACGACTTCTCCAAAAGCTTTAATTTCTTTATCTGAAGAGAAACGGCAAACAGCTGGAGTGAGTGTCCCTAACAGATCTGGACCTTTTTCACCCAAACCTTGCCAGCGCTGTAATACCAGAATATTATCCTGATTGCGTATGTAAGAGTCAATGGTCATGCATAAATAATCGCGCTGATAATCGATTTGAAGATCGACAGGACCGGCATCTAACCATTTAAGCGGCCATAGTCCCCATCCTAGCACTACGAGGCCAAAAATTACTCCAATCAATAAACCGGCTAAACCTAAAGCGATCGGTTTTTTTACAAAATTCTTAATCTTTTCCATTGCTACCTCTCCTGATTAATTACCTATTTCATTACAATATTAATTGCAAGTTTTATGCCGTTTCTTCGATCTCAAAGATATTAGACAGGAATGTCTCATTACATTGGCTGCACTGTACTTCAGTTTTATTCTTCACAGTTAATAACCCGCCACAATTCGGACAAGGTGAATTTATTGGTTTTTTCCAGGATGTAAAATCGCAGTTTGGGTAATTGGCGCATCCGTAAAAAATCCTCCCTTTGCGTGATTTTCTTAAAACAATATCACCGCCATCTTTGGGACATTGAACGCCGATTTTTTCAAGGAAAGGTTCAGTATGCTTGCAGACAGGAAATGTACTGCAGCTTATGAATTTTCCAAAACGCCCCCACTTAACAATAAGATCGTTCCCACAAACCGGGCAAGGCTTATCGATCTTCTCTGGTTCCATTTTGGATTCAGGCATCATTTCCTGGGCATGCTTAAGTTTTGGTTCAAAGGAAGTATAAAAATCGCCTAGAACAGCCTGCCAATTACGTTTGCCGCCAGCAATTTCGTCAAGGTCTTCTTCCATGTGTGCTGTGAAATCAACGCCAAGTACATCAGGAAAGAATTCTACTAAAAGGTCATTTACAATAAAGCCTGTTTCGGTTGGTATCAACCGTTTGATATCTTTCTCAACATATCCACGTGCCTGGATCGTCGAGATGATGGGGGCATAAGTGGATGGCCTGCCAATACCAAATTCTTCCAACGCCTGAACTAGTGAGGCTTCCGTATAACGCGGTGGGGGCTGAGTGAAATGCTGTTCAGGGATAAGACGTATCAGCTTGAGAGGATCGTTATCACTCAAACCTTCGGGCAGATCTAAGGTTTCATTTTCTTTTTTTGCATCTTCGTCAGCTGCTTCTTCATAAATGACAAGGAAACCGGGAAATTTCAATTTAGATCCTGAAGCGCGCAGCAAATAATGATGGTCATCTGATCTGCCATTTACCTCGATCGAAAGCGTTTCATATACTGCCGATTCCATCTGTGAAGCGACAAAGCGCCTCCATATTAATTGGTAAAGCTTAAATTGTTCCGGAGAAAGAATTGTTTGAATTGAATCAGGCGTTCGGGTAACAAGAGTTGGTCTGACTGCTTCATGAGCTTCCTGCGCTTGTGCAGCTTTAGTTTTGTGCATGATCGGTAAGGCAGGTAAAAATTTCTCGCCATGAGCGCTTTTAATATAATCCCTTACCTGTTCCAAAGCGATCGCCGAAACAGTTGTTGAATCTGTGCGCATATAAGTGATCAAACCCGTTGCCCCGCCTTCACCCATATCTATGCCTTCATATAATTGTTGAGCAATGCGCATTGTCCGCTTTGCAGTAAAACCAAGTTGGCGTGATGCTTGCTGCTGCAAAGTGCTTGTGGTAAATGGCGGATAAGGATTTCGAGTGCGAGAGCCGCGTTTTATTTTTGAGACAGAATATTTAGCAACCTGCATATCCTTAATGATCCCATCTACGACTTCCTCTTTCGACAGTCCGGGATCTTGGCTGTCTATTTTTATCAGGTGGGCAATAAATTTCACTCGCTTCGATTCGGGTTGGAATTCTGCGTCGACTGACCAGTATTCCTGCGGGATGAAGGCTTCGATCGCGCGTTCCCGCTCAACGATCAGTCTTAAAGTAACCGATTGGACTCTGCCTGCAGATAATCTGCTGCGCACCTTTTCCCAAAGCAGGGGTGTCAGATTATAGCCAACCAGGCGGTCCAGGATCCTTCGCGCCTGTTGTGCATCTACCAGATCCTGATCAATATTTCTGGGTTGAGAAAAAGCTTCTGCAATTGCAGGTTTAGTGATCTCATGAAAAACAACGCGCTTAACACGATTCTTATCAAGTTCAGCTGCTTCTAACAAATGCCAGGCAATCGCTTCTCCCTCGCGATCAGGGTCAGTTGCAAGAAAAATTTCTTCAGCTGTTTTGGCTTCCGACTTTAATTCCTTAACAATTGAACGCTTTTCGTTCGGCACACGATATTTTGGTTCAAATCCGTTCTCAACATCAACTGAAAGCTGCGAGCGTAATAAGTCTCTCACATGGCCAACCGACGCGCGAACTGTGAATCCCTTACCTAAAAAGTTGCCTACCGTTCGGGCTTTAGCGGGCGATTCTACGATCACCAATTTTCCTTTTAGCTTCCTTTGAACGGGTGCAACAACATGCGGGGTCAGACCTTCATGCGCAGAGGTCTTGCCCATGCGATACATCTTTGTACCGCATACAGGACAGGTCCCGGTTGTAACGGGTGTTCCTCTGGCATTAAAACCCGCAACCGGATCTTTAATTTCTCTTTTCGCTTTGCATTTAAAACAATAGGCTTCCAATAATTCTCCTACAGATATTTATCCATTTTCTTATTCTTAAGTTCTTCAACAATTTCTTTCACCCGCTGCGTCTCACCTTTTCGGCAAACCAACAAAGCATGCTCAGTATCAATGATCACCAGGTCCTGCAGACCAACAACCGCAATGACCTTTTTATCATTTTCATTGAACATCAAAACATCTTTTGAATCTAAAACTATTGACTTTGTATTTTTTATCACATTTCCTGAGCTGTCTGCGGATAAAAAATCAAACAATGAATCCCAGCTGCCGACATCATTCCATTTTAGGTTTTCAGCTTTGAGGAGCAAAACATCTTGAGCATTTTCCATTATGCCGTAATCGATCGTTTGGGGCTTTATTGAATCCCAAATATTGGTAAAGCCATTTTCAAAATCTGGTTTTCCAACACGTGTGGCAATTTGTTGAAGTTTTTCATAGAGATCTGGCATTTGCACACTGAATTCCTTAAGGATCCTGTCAGCGCGCCAAATGAACATCCCGGAATTCCAATAATAATTACCGTTTTGAATATATTGTGAAGCCAGGTTTTCATTGGGCTTCTCTACAAATTTTTCAGTTAAAAATGATTCGCTGGAGCCATGTTTTCTGCCTGCCTTGATATATCCATATCCTGTAGCTGCGTAAGTCGGTTTAATGCCAAGGGTTATCAGATGGTTCTGTTCGGCAAGCGGATACGCAGATGCTAAAAGCGAATGAAATAAGGGCAGGTTGTCAATAATATGATCGGCAGTCAGAACTGCCATAACTGCGTTAGGATCCTTTTTTATCAGGTTTATCGCTGCCAGCCCGATTACTGAAGCTGTCCCTTTAGGCTGAGGTTCAATAATAAATTGTTCCTGCGATATAAAAGGCACCTTTTCGATTAAAGCAGGCACTTGCTCGGCGATTGTCACTACGTAAATATTCTCGGGCTTAAATTGACCATTAAGTCGTTCAACAGCAAGTGCAAAAAGCGATCGGTCGTTGTCAAAACTCAATAATTGTTTTGGCCTGCTCTTTTTTGAAAGCGGCCATAATCTGGTTCCTCCCCCGCCTGCCATTATGACTGCAAAAAAGTTGTCGTTCATTCAACCTCATATTGTGCTGTCTCATCATTAATGGAAATATAAGTCAGATTTCCAACTTTTCGGACGATACCTTTTAATTCCATCATAACCAGAGCAGCGGAAACTTTTTCCATAGATAGTCCGGTCGCGTTCTTGATCTCATCAATATGCAGCGGTTCCTCTTTTATAACATTTGAGAGAAGTTCCTCGATCTCATCTTTTTGAATTACTTTTTTGGCATAACGATATTCTTTAACCTGAGAAAGATCGAGCACAGCCAGTAATTCATTAAAATCAGTTAATGGAAGGGCGCCATCACGGATCAATCGATTGGTTCCTTTGCTTCTTGGCGAATAGATCGGTCCTGGCACAGCAAATACTTCTCTTCCCTGGTTCGCGGCAAATTCAGCTGTGATCAGCGCGCCGCTCTTTTCACCCGCCTCAATAATAACAGATGCAATTGATAATCCTGAGATGATCCTGTTCCTTGGCGGGAAATTGATGCCTTCCGGCTGGGTGCCTGGATAATAATCACTGATGATCGCTCCGTGGTCTTGAATGCGCTGTGAAAGAGCTCTATGTTCGGGTGGATAAACAATATCTACCCCGCACCCCAACACAGCTATGGTCCTGCCCCCCGCTGAGATTGCGGCATCATGCGCAATTGAGTCTATCCCTCTGGCAAGCCCGCTGATTACAGTTATCCCGTTTCTGGCTAAAAAACTCGATAATTCCTGTGTGACTTGTCTGCCGTAACCGGTCAGGTGCCTGGTGCCAACAATAGCTACAGCAAAATTATCAGATTCTTCAAATTTACCTTTCAGATATAGAACCGGCGGAGGTTGTTCGATCGATTTTAATTTTTGTGGATAATCATCATCAAGGATCGTAAGGATCTGAATTCCCTTCTCAAGAATTTTATCGAGATCCTCTTCAAGATTAATGGTTGTTCGTGATTGAATGAAAGATCGTACAGTTTTTGGGTTCAATCCGGCTTCTAAAAGAGCAGGTTCCGATGCATCCCAGGCGGATGAAAGGTCACCAAAGTGATCAAGCAATTTTCTTGTCTTGACCGATCCAATGCCTCTAATTTTATTAAAACCTACCCAAAAAACCCTTGGATCCATTACATATCCCATTCCTGCGGAGAAATTACCATCTGTTTGGATTCTAAATCAATTATTTTAATAACTGATTTAATTGCTGGAATTAAAAGATCTTTTGTCCCATTGTTGGGAGAGATCACATACACATCGTTTGCACCTGTGACAATGATCTCTGTTAAAGTGCCCAGAATTGCGCCATCCTGATTTTTGACCTCGAGACCGATTAGTTCGTGATGGTAATATTCTTCATCATCAAGAGCTGGCATATCTTTTGTTTTAAAATAAAGATAGGCATTACTATAAGCTCTAAGGCTTTCTGGGTCATTAAATCTTTCAAATTGGATCAATCCCAATTTATCGGCCATACGAAAAGAACGGATTTTTTGCTTCTCATAGTTTTTACCAATGAAAACAGAATATCCTTGTTTTAAAAATTCGGGGTGATCCGTTGATACTTCGATCCACATCTCTCCGCCAAGCCCATGGGTTTTTCTCAGCTTGCCTGCAATTAAAAATTCAGGCTCACTATTTTTCAGCGAGCCTGATTGATTGGTTCCGTTACGATCCAGGTCTTTCATGGTTTGAGACTTGTTCAAGGCTCGATGATATCCAGGGATACTTTCTTTCCTTCTCGGGCAGCCGCAACGCGCAACAAAACGCGAATGGAATTAGCAACACGTCCGCCTTTTCCAATTACACGCCCCATATCCTCTTTCGAGACTTGAAGTTCAACCACAATTCGCCCGCCTTCATCGATCTCTTTTACCACAACCTGTGATTTATCGTCAACAAGCTGGTTGGCGATGAACTCGACTAATTCTTTCACGTTTTTTCCTTAATTAATTAGAAAAATTACTCTTTTTTCTTTGGCGCTTTGTTAGTCTTATTGCTTACGATCCTTGAAGCGAATACTTTTTTAGCTTCTTCAGCTAAAGCTTCAGCGGATTCACCTGATTTAAATTTGGCAAACCGGTCCATTAATCCAATTTCTTTAAAAATATGGGCTACAGAATCGCTGGGTTGAGCACCCTGGCTGAGCCAATTAAAGATTCTGTCCTCTTTCAGGTCGATCGTTGAGGGTTCAGTTCTGGGGTTGTAAAAACCTACAATTTCCAGAAATCTGCCATCGCGCGATTTTTCTTTATCTGCTGCAATAATTCTGTAGCTCGGTTGGTTTCGAAGCCCAACACGGCGTAATCTTAGTCTTACCATTGAGTAAATCTCCTCGGTTTAATTCTTCGTATTTTTTGATCACCAGAAGGCAGAAAATCGAGGGGCGAGAAAGGGCTCGCGTTTTTTTCTGTCCGTCTGAATGATTCTGACGTGAAATTATAATTGTTAAATCTTATTTAAGTTATTATAAGACGTTGGATTTTATTTGATTTAGCGCTTCGCGTCAAGTTACAATAGATGAAATGTCTTCCAAAATTAACTCAACTGCTGGAAATTATCAATGAAAAATTATCCTGAGATTGGCCTGCAAGTACCCAATATTCTGCTTCCAAACAATTCGGTGGATATTGAAAAATGGGCCGTGGTTGCGTGTGATCAATATACATCACAACCAGATTATTGGGACCGGGTAAACAAGATTATTGGTGATTCCCCTTCCACCTTTCACATGATCTTACCTGAAGCATACTTGGGAACTTCCAAGGAAATCGAACATCAATCGAAGATTTTTTCCTCAATGAATTTCTATCTCAGATCAGGACTATTCAATGAGAATCAGGGATTTGTTTATGTTGAACGGACACTTGGACAGAAAACTAGGCAAGGATTGATCGCTGCTTTGGATCTCGAAAAATATGATTTTCACAAAGATTCCCGATCTCTGATAAGGGCGACTGAAGGAACTATCATTGAGCGTCTCCCTCCCAGGGTTGCAATTCGCGAAAAAGCTCTCCTCGAGATACCGCATATCCTAGTTTTGATCGATGATCCGCAAAATACCGTGATTGAACCCCTGGCAGCTAAAGTTAAATTGCTTCAAAATCTTTATGATTTTAATTTGATTTTTAGCGGAGGCTATATAAGGGGTTCTTTGATAAAAGATCCGGTATTGAAACAAAATATCACTTCTGCTCTGCGAAATCTCTTGGATAAAGATATTCAAGTTCAAAAATATGGCATTGGAAGTGCCCCACTTTTATATGCGGTTGGCGATGGAAATCATTCTCTTGCTGCAGCAAAGTCCTTTTGGGAAATGATCAAAGGGAAGGTCAGACCAGACCATCCGGCTCGATTCGCTCTCGTTGAGATCGTGAACATTCATAATGAGGGGATCATATTTGAACCGATTCACCGCTTGTTAAAAAATGTAGGCAGTGATCTTCTTGAATCTCTTTTTTCTTTTTTTTCCAACGCGATCGGTATTGTTAATGTGGAGGACTTTAATTCTCTTACTAGGAAAATTAAAAATCAATCTGCAAATTCCCAATCGATTGGTTTGATCGATAAAGACCATTTGCAGATCTTAGAGATATTAAAGCCACCTCACACTTTACCTGTTGGGAGCATGCAGTTATTCCTGGATGATCTATTATCAAGGCATCCGGAAATATCCATCGATTTTATTCATGGGGATGATGCACTGCTACAATTGGCCAGCCAGCCCAATAATATTGGGTTTTACTTTCCTGCCATGCAAAAATCCAGTCTCTTTAGATCGGTCATTCAAGACGGTCCTCTTCCAAGAAAAACATTTTCCATGGGAGAAGCCCATGAGAAGCGCTATTATCTTGAATGCCGCAAGATCCGGGTAGATTAACCAATGAAGAAAATTTATATTCTCCTGATAATTTCTATAATGTGTATTTCCTGTACTCCGCAGATGGGAAATAATGCAGGCATTGATACTCCCTTACCCACCCAAACAAGGGAAGCATACGCAACGCCAACAATTGAATTATCAGCAACGCCAATTCCCCCAACGCCCACACCGGATCTTATTGACTTAATATGTTCTCCGCTTGAAGGCGAAACTCTAAAATCAATCTCTGAAATAATTCAAAACCCATTTATTATGCCCAGAAAGGGTTTTGATGATGGCCATGTTGGGGTTGATTTTTCCTATTATCGAAGGAACACCAGGGTTGGCATTGAAGGTTTACAAATATTCTCTGCCATGGATGGAAAGGTCGTTTCGGTAATTAATGATAAAGTACCATACGGAAATGCAATAATAATTGAAACGCCTCTTGAGGAATTGAATCTGGAATTAATGTCTCAAATTCAAATTCCCGAACTTCAACCCACAGTTTTGCCCAATCCAGAGGTTATGGTCTTCTGTTCTCAAGGTGAGTTATCATTTCCTGTTGATAGTGAAAACCGTTCCTTATATCTACTTTATGGTCACTTGCAGAATCCTGCGTCTTTGTCAACTGGCGATAAAGTTACATGTGGTCAACACATAGGAAATGTTGGCAACACAGGCAACTCTTCCAATCCGCATTTGCACTTTGAAACCCGTGTTGGCCCCTCTGGCGCGAGTTTTGATAGTATGGCATACTATACGGTTCAGTCAACCGTTTCCGAACGGTATAATTATTGTGTCTGGAGAGTAAGCAATATGTTTCAGCTTTTTGACCCAATGCTTCTCCTCTCTGCACAAGAACAATAAAGGAAGAACAAATGAAAATTTCGAAATATATGATCATCAGTATTGTCTTGGGAATAGCTTTAGTCCTCAGCGCTTGCGGGCCAAAAGTTGAACCCACGCCAACAGTTGATACTAATGCGATCATGACACAGGTCGCCATGACGGTTCAGGCGGAAGTCACTCAGAACGCCATGCTGACACCCTCAGCCACTATTCCCCCTCCACCTACCGCAACATTACCTCCTGTGCCAACTCAGCCACTGCCAGTCGCCCCAACTTCCCCTGTCAGCCAACCCACACTTCCTGCAATGTCGCCTGATAATGCAACATGGATCGCGGATGTGACCGTTCCAGATGATACGGTCTATTGGAAAAATGAGAAGTTCACCAAAACCTGGAAAATTGAAAATTCCGGAACAACTACCTGGGATTCATCATATAAGCTTGTATATGTGGATGGACCGATCTTGGGTGAAACACTTGTAGTTTCAATTGTCAACCCGGTAAAGCCAAAGAATCAAATTGAACTCAGCGTGCCTATGAAAGCGCCAGCGACACTTGGCACAATTACAAATTATTGGCGCATGATGAACGGAAAAGGGCAGTTCTTCGGTGACGTTCTTTATGTCAAAATTGTTGTTGGCACTGAATTGGAGAAAACCGTTACTCCAAATGGATAGTTCAAATAAGTTTTGAGCTTTCGATGGACCTTCGAAAAGAAAAGATAAGAGCCGAGGCCTTGCGCCTTGGCTTTTCTTTTATCGGTTTTTCAAAACCCATACAGACACCTCATTTTCAGGCATATGAGAACTGGCATTATGAATTGCAGCCAGAAGAGTTGGAATATTTAAAGAAAAAATATGTATTTGACGCCAGAAAAGAACCAAAGACCATTCTAAAAGAGGTCCGGACAGTCATAGTTCTTGGAAAGGCCTATTCAAAACCGGTTATATCGATCACCGCAAATATTTCGGAACCACCTAAAATGGGGAAGATTGCGGCTTATGCCTGCCTGCCTGACTATCACCACTGGTTCAAAGATGGATCCAGGGAATTAATAACTTTCATCAATTCTCAGGATTTTTCATCGGGAAAGATGAAATTTTTTGTCGACTCCGGTCCAGTGATGGAAAAAGATTTCGCCTTTCAAGCTGGTTTAGGCTGGATCGGAAAAAATTCCTTATTTATCTCGCCAATTTTTGGATCACTTTGTCTGCTTGGATGCTTGTTTGTGGATGTTGACCTGGAAGTGGATGTTCCAGTTGAAAAAGACCTTTGTGGGACCTGTGACCTTTGCATTCGTTCCTGTCCAACGCAAGCAATTTCTAAGCAAAGAACGGTTTCGTCTAGCCGTTGTATTTCTTTCCTGAACACAAATACCAGGGGAGATATTCCTCATATTCTTTGCAAGAAGATTGGGGATCATGTGTTTGGATGCGACATATGCCAATCCGTCTGCCCTTTAAACCAGGATAAGCCGGACCGTAAAAATAAGCAAAATGATTTTCTCGCCCCGATAATTGATGATCAAATTAATTTACTCCCTGAATTTTTTATCAGTGAAAGTTCTTACTTAGAAAAATATTCCCCGACTCCCATTGGCAAGTTGCCGCTGGAGGTTTTCCTGAGAAACCTGATAATAGCTTCGGGAAATTCCGGGGAAAGGAGTTTTATGGGACCTTTGAAAGATTTGATTAAGATTCATTCCTCTTCTCTCATTCACAATGCCGCAAATTGGGCAATTGCCGCTCTCGATCGATCAAATTAATTTCCAGAGGATTATTGCTTTCAATGAAGTGATCATTGATGATTGAACGATAATTGAAAATCGTAAAGTATGTCAGGGAAGCCACAAAGGCTTAGAAGCGTTTTCTGCGATGATTCGAAAAGTGTCCGAATCCTGGTTCCAGACAACAACCTGGGGATGACCATCGGACTTGTTGATCGGAAACCTTTGAAAAACCAATTCGGAATAATCCGGACTCCAACTTGGAGAAGAATAGTGGAACTGGGGGTCAGTTGTAATCTGCTTGATCTTCTCCGCCCCTTCTCGCAACAGCCATAATTGCCTGCTTGCTCCGCTGCTCCTCAGCCTGACTGACGCGAGATAAATTCCTTTAACATGTGTATAACTGGGTTGGTAAAATTCAAGTGATTGGCTGGGATCAAAAAGGATCGGTTTTATTTCACCAGAGGGAATTTCCAACTCATTTACTTTCACTCCCGGAATGCCTCCCCAGAAATCCATTTCACCATAGAGGATCGACTGGCTGTCTCTTGCCCATTCGCCCATTAATCCATTTCCAGATTGCACCGTGATTTGGTTTTTATTTTCAAGATCGATGACCGATAATTTTCCGGATCCATCATCAAGCAAACTAAGATATCTTCCATCTTGTGAGAGACTTATTTCAGATCCTGATCTTTCGATAAATATCAAATTCCCTGTTTTCAGATCCATTAATTCAATTTGCTGTGTTAACCCTTTTTTGATAAAAACCAGTTTGCTTGCAAATGAATCAAGCCCAAGGTTTGAACAGTTTGATGTGCTGCAATCAAGGATCATCTTTCTTTGGGTACCATCCCGATTGACTTGCCAAATTTCATTTCCACCTGCATCGTTGAACCTTGTATAAATGATCAACTCACCGCTTTGAGAAATTGAATAATCTTCGATCGCCTCATCCGGTTTGGAAAGCTGGAAAGGTTCCGTATCGGGGCAGTTTTCCCATAACGCAGAACTTGCATTGGAATGAACCAGGTATAAAATGCAGGCTTTGCGAATTCGAATATTTTTAATTACAGGCTTAGGTCTTCCTTCTTCCTTCAGCAAATAGATCTCACCAGCTTTCAAGGGTTCAGCCGGATAAACTAAAAAATGCTTATTGTTCTCTATAACCTCAGCTTTAATTCTTATTTCGGGTGATTCAAGCGTTGAATAGAATAATTGGCTGGCAGCCTTGCCCGATGTCACTTCTATCGGTCCCCACATACCAGTTTCTACTTTGTCAAGATTGATTTTGTTAATAGATGAACAGGAAGTTAAATGGATCAGTAAAAAGAAAAAAATGACTGATCGAAATTTCATTTTGAATGGGTTTTTTCCTCCCCTCTAAAGAGAGGGGAGGAGGATTTCTTAGGAAGCCAAAGTACTGGTAGGAGCAAAGGTCGGCGTGGGAGTAACAATTCCCCAGCGGATCACAATTTCGAGGCCGGGCGTAATGTTATTCGGATCATCAAATTTATTCAATCGGATGATATCCTCGATCGTCGTATTAAATTTGCTTGCAATAGACTGAAGTGAATCGCCCGTTTGAATCCGATAGGTTATCTTTGTACCACTTTTTGTGTCAGGCGGGATTGCAGTTGGAGTAGGTAGTGTTGTCCCGGGAGCTGGGATTTTTATTTTCCGTCCCGGGTAGATTGGGCATGCTCCGCCTGCAAAATTGTTGATCGCTAAAAGCGTTTCAAGGTCAACATCAAATTTTATGGAAATATCCCAGCAATTATCCAGCTCTTTTACTTCATATTCAAAAGGTCCTGAAGGAGTAGGCGAAACTGTTAGTGTTGGCGTCGGAGTTACGGTGGGTGCAAAAGTTGCAGTGGGCGACATTACAGGCGTCGGCGGCATTGTGGCAGTTTGCGTAGGTTCTTTTGAAAACGGGTTAAAACCGAAGTTCCCGCCAGTTAACCACATCACGATTATCGCGATCCCGATCAATACCAATATTACTGCAAGAGCAGCAACAAATATTGGAAAGAAAGGTTTTTTCTTTGCATAAGGGTTTAAAACATCTTGAGGGGATTGTCTTCCAAGCATAATCTATCCTTTTCTCTAATTTTGTGGTGTGTCCACAATCTCGGAATACAAAATTATTCTAACCGATTATTTTCTGTCAATCACTGAAAAACAGATCCCACCAAATTTGCCAATTCTCTGATTTTTCAGGTTCGGGTGTCGCCAGATAATTTATTTCTGGTGTCACTTTATCGGGTGGGAGAGGGATTATAACCTGATCGCCGGATTTGACCATTCGCTCATAGGTCCGCGCCCATTCTTCCACAGCTTTTTCACTGCCTGAATATGCGATTTGAGTTTTTAATGCCACTTGCGTTGATTCTAGATTTTCAATTCGGGCTTCCATTTCATTTTCTTGGGAAGTTAGTTGAAAATATTCTGAAAGGCGAGAATTCAATCCCATAACCATAATGAATAATACGGCAATGAGAATTATAAAAATCCACTGCGTCTTAAAGCCTTTGAACCAGCGCATACGCATATCATACCTTAAGAATCGATTATTCATAATTAAACAAATATCCCGTTTTCACGGGATAAAGGTGCCGAAGGTGGGATTTGAACCCACATGAGCGTAATGCCCACTACGCCCTGAACGTAGCGCGTCTGCCAATTCCGCCACTTCGGCATCGATCAGAATGCAATTCTATCAAAATAAAGGGATTTGTCAACTAAGGCACGACCTTTGTGATTTTATCGCATGCTATAATTCGGCAGTTATGGCATTGAACTTGCATAATGTATATTATGTATTCAAAAAAATATTAACCTGTTTGTTGGGTATAAAAAATGGAACTATCGAAAAATAAAATATTGATCATTGCTTTGGCGATCGTTTTATTAATCGCCTGTCTTATACCTATTTTCTGGCTTTTGCTTGCAGGAAAAGGTGAAAGCGGAATAAAAATGCTTTCCGATGCTGCCAATATTGGAGGTCAGCCAACAGCCTTTCAACCCTTTAAGCAGACCACCACGCCAACCCGTGATGTTCAACCAATTACCAATGCTTTAGTGCCTAATGAAGGTTTGATCCCGCCAGAGGGCCAAATAAACATATTGATCCTGGGTTCAGACCTTCGCCCTTCCAGCGGTTTTCGAACTGATGTCGTTTTGTTAGTTTCTATTTATACAAAAGAATACAAGGTTAAGATGGTCTCTTTTCCACGTGATCTTTTAGTTCAGATACCTGGTCACGACGAAGACCGTATCAATACACCGATGCAAACTGGTGGTATTGAATTGCTGAATTCCGTATTTGAATATAATTTTGCAGTTCACATTGACCATTACATGATGACCAATTTCAGCGGGTTTAAAGCGATCGTTGATACCTTGGGCGGGATCGATATTGATGCAGCTGCCAACACTGCCGATCGATGTGATCTCTCTTATCAGCATGGCGCATGGTGCTCAATCGGGCCTGGGGCTGCTCATTTGGATGGAGAACTGGCGTTATGGTATGCGCGCTCCAGATATACCTCCAGCGACTATGACAGGACACGCCGCGCCCAGGAAGTAATGATAGGTTTCTTTAAGAAATTAATGTCTCTCGACTCAGTTTCCCATGCCCCCGAAATTTATAATCTTCTAATCAACAATGTTGAGACTGATATCACTCTGGCAGACAGCCTTCCGATCCTTGGCATCGCCCCGGCCATTCTTGCTGAACCCGCCCGCATTTCACGTTATTCGATCGGCTTGGAACACGGCTCCCCATCGAATAGTGGCGCTTCTTTACTCATACCGGACTATATAAGAGTATGGCAAGTGATCAAGGAAGTTGCCTACACGCCTTAATCCCTTGACAATCTAATTTGCGTCAGTTACACTTCAATATATCTATGCGAAATATTGGAGGTTTTTAAAATGACTGATCTGCCTTCCGACACTTTCCACATCGACCAGAAATCAGCCCTTCCTGTTGCCATTCGATATTGGGAAATCTACATGCGCGACCAGGGGCGTTCGGATTTTACGATCAAAGCTTTCCTTGGCGATCTGAAGTTACTTCAAAAATTCCTTCCGACTGATGTAACCATAGGTTCAATCACTACCAACGATCTTACGCGTTTTATTAATTGGCTTGAAAATGGTCGAGGAAAAGGTATCTCCTGTACGCCAAAAAGCCTGTCCCGACGCATCACAACACTAAAGTCGTTCTTTAGATGGCTTGCTGACCACGGAAGGATCAGTGTCGATCCTGCGGAACCAATCATCCAGCACAGTGTGGTCAGCCCACTTCAGCAAGTACTAACTCCTCAGGAAATTGAAAAGGCTTTGGTAAAAGCCAAAAAAATGCTGGATGTTGATAAAAGCGATAGCCGGCCTTTTGTTTTGTTAAAAATGCTTCTTGAAACAGGTATCAAGAAAAGTGAATGCCTGAACCTTAAACTTTCTCACTTGTTTTTAGAAGAAGGCGAGAAGTATCTTTTTGTCAGGTATCCGGATTTAAAAGATAGAAATAAGGAAAGAAAGATTTCTGTTTCCGACGAATGGGCTTCTGCGTTTCAGAATTACCAGGCTCAATACAAGCCTGAGGATGCTGTTTTTCCCTGGTCTCCAAGACGGTTGGAATATATTTTAGAAGATATTGGTAAAGCCGCGGGTATAGGTAAACATCTTTCCTTCTCGATGTGCCGTTGGAATTCAGCTCTAAATGATCTTCGCACTGGGGTTGAAACGGATGCCATTCGTCAAAAATTAGGTATTTCTAAAATTCAATGGCGCGAAATAAAATTGAAACTTCAAAAGCTTGATCGTCAGGATTAAGTATTAAACTTTGGCTATCCGCCTTGCTTTCAAAGTTAGAACAATCTGCGTGTTTTCGGTGATCCTGGTTGTGTGGTCTTGTTGAAGCCCCGGAATCCAGATAATTGCATCTTTATTGACAATAAGCGGCCAACTTTTCCGTGCAAAAGCAGGGATCTTTCGATTGATCCAGTAGTCTGTCAGTTTAAGGGACTTGCCTTTCATTCCTAAAGGTTGAAATCTGTCCCCCTTGATCCAGGTTCTGGCCATTAATTTTTCATTCAGCTTGCGTTTATCAAAAAATCCGGTGAAGGCATCGCTGTTTTGATAAAGATCGGGGGTTACCTTCGTTCTTGAGTTCTCTTCGATCTCGATGCACCATTTCTCACTGATCTGGTATTCCCCAGGTTGAGCGAGCATTGTGAATTCTTTGGCTATCCAGGGCCACCTTTTTTTTGCCTCTTCGTTGATTCGTCTAGTAAATACCCCAATTGGTCCGGAAATGAAAACAATCAGCTTGCCGTTCATTTCTAATGACGTCTTACGAATTTCCCTGGTAAATATTTTTCTGGAATATTCAATATTTGAAAAGCTGGTTATTTCCTGAGTGCTGAAGTGTTGGTCAAAGATCTCTTTGATGACCAATCGCTGCATACTGACTGGTAAATTTTTAAATGCCCTTAGGTTTAATTCCACTGTTTCATTTTTTACATTTAACTGGATCGTTTTAAAGCCTGCTGCTAATGCGTCTTGAAGATAATCAAAATCTGCCGAAAATATCTGCTGTGTGCGAAAAAGAGTGTTCTTAATATTAGGATTGTAGCGGATCAATTCCGGAATTAAATGATTCCTTATGCTTGACCGGGTATAAACAAGTGATTGGTTGGTTTCATCAAGCATATATTCCAAATGATGGTTTTGGCAGTAACTCAGGATTTCTTCACGCCAGGTTTTTAAGAGCGGTCTTATCAAGGGGATACTTGAATTAAACTCGCTGATCGATCTTACTTTCATGCCAGACATGCCTTCAAGCCCAGATCCGCGAAGAAGATTCTCCAAAAATGTCTCTACTTGATCATCTGCTTGATGCGCAACAGCCACGCCGATTGCTCCTTCAATATCTGCGGAACTAAAGAGGAATTTGTATCTTTCATTCCTTGCGGTTTCTTCAATTCCAATTCTCTTTTCTTTGGAGACCTTCAGGATATCTATGGATTTGCTAATAAATTTGAATCCATATTTTTCCGTCAGCTGCTCAACAAAAGCCATTTCATTTGAAGAGGTTGGCCTGAGATTATGATTTAAATGAGCGACAATGATCTGATAAGGCAGCTGCGACAGAATATCCAACATACATACTGAATCCGGGCCGCCGGAAATCCCCGCGAGTATTTTGCTCCCTTCCGGAAGAGAACATTCTTTCTTTAAAACATCGCGAACTGTTTGGAAAAGCATGCAAAAATTATAGCATCCAGCTTGGCTATAATTAAGCTATGGATTCCAACCAAGGGTTAACTTTAGAAAAAAATGAAGCATTATTAGCGCACAGCGCAAGCCTTCTATCAAATTCAAGATACGCAATCGCCTTTACAGGGGCTGGCATATCTACTCCCAGCGGCATCCCGGATTTTCGCTCTCCCCAATCGGGGCTTTGGAATACGAGCGACCCGCATAAAGTTGCTTCAATTTGGGGATTTAAAAACAACCCAAAAGATTTTTTCGACTGGATCCGACCTCTGGCAATAAATTCAGAATCCGCAAAACCTAATTCTGCACATTTGGCTCTTGCACAATTGGAAAACCTCGGATTGATCAAATCAGTGATCACTCAAAACATCGATGGCTTGCATCACAAAGCTGGTTCCCAGCGTGTGCTCGAACTTCATGGCACAGCCCAAACCGCAACATGTCCATCCTGCGGAAAGAAACATGATAGGCGATATTTTCATCAAAAAATAACCTCAGGGGACGATTTTCCAAAATGCGTCATTTGCGGCAAGATAATCAAGCCCGATGTTGTCTTGTTTGGCGAAGAACTTCCCAAGGATATTTGGAATGACGCTTATAAGGAATGTTTGCGGGCTGATCTCATCCTTGTCGCGGGCTCGTCACTTGAAGTATCGCCTGCCAACTCTCTGCCGGAGACAGCGCTTATGAATGGGGCATTATTAATAATTAATAACCTGGGACACACTTTTCTTGATGATAAAGCACGCGTTTTGCTCAGGATGGATGTTGAACAAGGGGTCGGGAAACTTGTGGATTTCTTCGCTTGATCTACCGGCTTCCAAGCCTGCCAAATTGTCTTTCCAGCAGATCCACAGAAATATGGATCATGGTTGGCCGGCCATGCGGGCAGGTTCTCGGAGAAACACAATTTTCCAGATCCCTGATAAGTTGCTCCTGTTCCTGTGCAGATAAGACCTGCCCCCCTTTTATCGCAGCTCTTTTACAGATCTTGATAATTATTTGTTTGTCCTTCTCTCCTTCGATCAAATCTTCCTGGTGATCTTCAGGTTCAAGTGCGCTTAAAACAGCCATGCCGGGATTCATCTTTTGTATGACTGCGGGGATTGCAACGATCCGGATCGTGTCTGGTCCAAATTCTTCAAAACTGAAACCAATTTTTTCCAGAATATCTTTTTGTCTGGTGAATTCTTCTTTCAATCTGGCCGGGATCATCAAGGTTTCTGGAGAGAGTAAGAATTGTGAAATCGTTCCTTTATGCGGCGAATTATGGATCTTTTCAAATAATATTCGCTCGTGGGCTGCGTGCTGATCGATAAGGTATAACCCATCGGGTCCTTCAGCAGCAATATAGGTTCGGCCTAATTGTCCTATCAATCTCAGGATCGGCACTTTTAAGAACGAAGGACTTTCATTCTCTTGAAGAGGCTCATACCTCTGAGCCATTGATTCTGGCTTTTGAAAGTTCTCAGATCTGGAGAACTCCCAACCTGGATCAATTACCCTTTCAGATTGTGGTGTCGAATTCCATGTTGGCATTTGAAGATCCGTTAAAGGCATGAAGGCTGATAATGTCCGGCGGACAGCAGTATGGATAACACCAAACATTTGGCCTGAATCTCTAAAGCGAACCTCATCCTTTGTTGGATGTACATTGACATCAATCTCTGATGGGGGTAATTTTATGAAAAGAATAGTAGACGGAAATCTGCCAACCATTAAGTAACCTTGGTAAGCGCGGATGATAGCAGCTGTAAGGGTTGCGTCAGATACCAGGCGCCCATTGATAAAACAAAAGATCTGTTTTCGATTTGAAAAGGTCATATTTAGCGGGCTTGTAAAGCCGTAAATTTTCGCGAACATATCCTGGAAATCAACTTCCAGGTAGCTCTGTGCGGCATCCAAATCGTATAACTTCGAGAGGATTTCCCTGCGATTTTCATTGCCAAAGGACATAAAAATTGGACGGCCTTCCTGGGTAAGCTGAAACCGAATAGCAGAATAGAAGAGGGCATAACGAGTGACCAATTCAGTGATCAGCTGTCTCTCTGTGGGATCCTTTTTTAAAAATTTTTGCCGGGCGGGAACATTAAAAAATAGATTTTCAACTTTGATTAGGGTGCCCTGTTTACTTCCAGTTGGTAAAAAAGATTGCTCAACCCCTCCATCCACCAATAATCGCATGCCTCTGTCATCACCCTTGGCACTGCTTTCTAGGCTGAAGCGGGAAACTGCCGCTATAGAAGCCAGAGCTTCTCCCCGAAATCCAAGCGAACTGATATTGTCCAGATCTTCCATCGAAGAGATCTTGCTGGTCGCGTAGCGTCTGATGGCGATCTGTATTTCATTTGCCGGGATCCCTGTGCCGTCATCCCCCACTTCGATCAGACGCCGTCCTGCTTGTTCAATGCGGATATTGATCTCTTTTGCACCCGCGTCAATTGAATTTTCGATCAATTCTTTGACTACTGAAGCGGGACGCTCAACTACTTCACCGGCAGCGATTTTAGATGCGATCTCTTTGGGTAGTTCATGGATTGGCATAGGTTCTAAAATTATATCCAATGTTCATTTTTGTTTTAAAGATATACTTTCGGGATTATGTTCCATACCATTTTTTTTGACCTTGATAATACGATCTACCCAAAAAGCAGCGGTTTAATGGACGCGATACGGGACCGGATCATTACTTATATGCAGGTCAGGTTAGGTCTTGAAATGCCTGAGATCCACGCCTTACGTCAGTATAGTTTGAAGAAATATGGGACAACAGTTATTGGACTTAAGGAACGCTTTGATATTGATGAATTTGAATTCCTGGATTATGTCCATGATATTGATCTTTCTTCCCATTTAACAAAGGATAACGACCTGAGAAAACTGATATCCGCTTTTCCGCAAAGAAAATTGATCTTTACCAATGCGGATCTGAATCACGTGAACCGAATTTTAAAATTCTTGGATCTTGAAGAACTCTTTGATGCGATCATCGATATCCATACGATGATGCCGCATCTGAAACCACACCGTGAAGCATTTGAAAAAGCGCTCGAGATCGCCAGGTTGACCTCCTGGGATGGCTGTGCTTTTTTGGATGATCATCCTGCAAATATTGAACAGGCAAGGCACCTGGGGATCTATAGTATCTTGATCGATGAAAGTTCTCAGTTTCAGGATGACCTCAGGATCTCATCTCTTTTCGAACTTCCGAGACTGATCTCGTCGATCCCTTAAGGAAAATCTATGCAACCCAACCGAAACAAAATCCTTCAAATTATTATTCTCATTATCCTGATCCTGTTCGCTTTTTCATTAGGATTTATTTCCGGAAATTTTTTCATTCCTTCGCAAACTCAGACTTCGATAGCCAATCACCTGCAAAAAGGCATTGATAAAGATCTGCGAGATCCTTTAGACCAGGTTTGGGATATCATCCACACTCAGTTCATCGATCAGCCGGTAGATGATGTTGAATTAATTCAAGGCGCTATTCGCGGAATGATGGAAGGTCTCGGAGATCCCTATTCAGCATATATGACACCGGAAGAATTTCGGTCGTCTAATGCTCCGATCAAAGGTGAATACACTGGCATTGGCGCTTACGTGGATACATCCGGAGAATTCCTGATAATTATCAGTCCTATGTCTGGCTCACCAGCCGAAAAGGCGGGCTTAAAACCAGGTGATAAAGTGATCGCGATCGATGACGAGGATATGACTAAAACCAAACCCGTATTGGTCTTGGAACGGATCTATGGGCCTGAGGGAACAATTGTTAAGATCACAATTCAACGCGATGGAAAATCTGAGTTGCTCAACTTTGAAATTGAAAGAGCAACCATTGATATTCCTTCAGTAGAGAACGAGATGCTGGATGGGAATATCGGTCTCATTCGGCTTAACACCTTTGGAGATGATTCAACCGAAGAATTTTCCCAGGCATTGAAAGATCTTCTTGGCCAAAAACCCAATGGCTTGATAATCGACCTCAGAAATAATTCAGGTGGCCTTGTTGAAACCGCAATCGAAATTACCTCACTTTTCATTCCCGATAATATTGTGATGATCGAAGAATGGGGCGATGGTTCCCGTAAAGAATATCGGTCAACAGGAAATACACTAGCCGCCGAAATACCGCTCGTTGTTTTGGTTAATGAAGGCTCTGCATCTGCCTCAGAAATAACTGCAGGCGCGCTTCAAGATCTTGGCCGTGCCAGGCTTGTTGGTACACCGACATTCGGCAAAGGGTATATCCAGAATTGGGTACCCTTACGGGATAACAGCGGTGGTTTGCGTATTACCACAGCCCGCTGGCTCACTCCAAAAGGGCGGCAGATCCAGGGTTTGGGATTGCAGCCGGATTTTCTTATCCAATTCACCGAAGAAGATTTCAACAATAGATTTGATGCTCAGCTTGATTTGGCAATTAAGATTTTAAGCCGATGAGCATAGACTGGTTCTGAATTAATTGACAGGGTCTACTCACGAGAGTATAATGGACGACTGCTTAACACCAATGACAGGAGATATCATTTAATGAATTCAGATGTAATTACTGGTATTAAAACTTCAGACCAGCTC
>Ga0172375_10000339_pt1 | contig 74935 bp, 72 predicted proteins | sample LakKiv1m_FD_114537 | JGI IMG/M metagenome (GOLD analysis project Ga0172375, IMG submission 114537) | Freshwater microbial communities from Kabuno Bay, South-Kivu, Congo - kab_092012_11.1m | ecosystem: Environmental > Aquatic > Freshwater > Lake | place: Democratic Republic of the Congo... | reverse complement strand
TAATAGGGTGTATCTCGATTTCAGGTCGGGGACCTCAGTCAGACTCGTAAAAGTTCTGGCTGAAAAATACTGGGACAGAAAGTTCTTTTGGGAAGAGACCTCTTCAGGGTTCAACTTTGCCTCGGTAAAAGAAAATGAAGCAGTCGTCCTCATTGGTGATCAGTGCTTTGAATTTGAGAACAACTATGCGTACAAATGGGATCTTGCCGAAGAATGGAAAAATTTCACAGGACTTCCATTTGTTTTCGCCTGCTGGGTTTCAAACAAACCGTTGCCTTCTGCATTTCTGAGCGATTTCAATGATGCAATTGCACTTGGTGTAAATAATATAGATCGTGTTACCGAAAAATTCGGTAACGCCGGCTCAATAACAGGCGAAAATCTTGGCAGGTATCTTAAAGAGAATATTGATTTTGTCCTCGACTCTGAAAAGAGAAAGGCAATGGATTTATTTTTCAAATTTCTGAAAGAGATATGACAGGTTCTGATTTGAATGATAGCTTTATAATAAGACCGTACCAGGACGGTGATTATGATGGCATTGCCAGGTTCTGGGAAATCACAGGGATGGGAAGTCCTGAACGCGGGGATAACAGGCTGATTGTGGAAAACACCATCAGGATGGGAGGGTCGCTTCTGGTCATGGAAGAAAGGAAATCAGGAAGAATTTCCGGCACATCATGGCTCACATTTGACGGACGAAGGTTACTCCTTCATCATTTTGGCATTCTTCCTGAATTTCAGGGAAACGGACTCTCGAAAATTCTTTTAAGAGAATCACTTGATATAGTGAAGAAGATGGGCTACCAGGTGAAGCTTGAAGTACATTCAACAAATCATAAGGCTATTAATCTTTATAAAAAATTCGGTTTCCAGCATCTTGGTGAATACAATGTTTATATCATCAGGGATATTTCGAATTTGTAACATATCTCTTTACAAGTTTGCTTTTTATAATTAACTTTGTAGATAGATGCTTTATAAAAACGGAGATATTAACTAAATAAAGGAATCATGGCAAAAACGATCACGTTCAATGAACTTCGGAAAATCAAAGACCTGTTACCCTCCGGTAGTATGAGGAAGATCGCTGAAAAGCTTGATCTTCATGAAGAAACTGTCAGAAACTACTTCGGAGGAACAAATTTTGAAAAGGGACAGTGTGTTGGTATTCATTTTGAACAGGGTCCGGGAGGCGGAATAGTGACATTTGACGATACAACAATTCTCGATCTTGCCGAAAGCATGATAAAGGAATGAACAACATTCTGAGAAGCCTGTTCAAAAGCAAAAGGCTTGGTCTTTTGCTTTTTTTGTTCTTATCCATATGAGCCGGGAAGAAAAATTAAATGCTGCAGAAATCAGATATAAATCCCTTCTTGAAGATTACTTCATTCAGACCTGGGGATCAACAATACTTTACTCCCACGATATAGATCATCACAGAAGAGTCTGGAAATTTGCAAGGGAGCTTTTTCTGATCACCGGTCCCGACGATCTGCCGGCTGAAAAGCTGTTGATTGCATCATATCTTCATGACCTTGGGATGGCAACTGAAGCTGGTGAAAAGCATGGCACACTGGGCATGGAACTATGCAGGTCATTCCTTGAAAAGAACAATATGGATTTGACATATTATTCCGATGTTGCCAATGCCATTGAGAATCATGACGATAAGGAATACAAGAATCCTTCAGCAAACAACACACCATTGCTAAAAATACTGTCAGCAGCTGACGATCTCGACGCATTTGGCTATACGGGAGCTTACAGGTATATCGAAATCTATCTTGCCCGAGGAATTGACCCGCGGAAAATAGGTTATGAAATAATCAGAAATGCATCAGTAAGATTCACAAATTTTGAATCAGGTTTCAGAATGTACCCGGCTCTTATTGAAAAACACAAATCACGTTATCATACACTTCATGATTTTATGGTCCAATATAACAGGGAGACTGATAAAACCATTGGGGAAAAAACCGGGAATCCCCGGGACGGGATCGTCCGACTGGTTTCCGACATGATCAGATATAAAGTGCCGCCATGGCAAATTAGTACATTATCATCAAAATATCCTGACAACAGGATGGTAAAATATCTTATTGAAGGACTTACAAAAGAATTAATAGTGACATAATGGAAACAAAATATAATATTCCAAACAAAAAAGGTGTTGAGATCGCTGTTAAAAAGATATTCCGGACACTGTTCCCCTTTAATGAAAAACTTACAAGACCTGAAGTTGATACAGATGAGAGTTCTGTAAAATACCAGACCGAACTTATTTTCAATGGTCTTACAAGTGACAGTATAGGGACTGCGGCAAAGTTATTCTCCAAACTGCCTCAAATAAAAGAAGTGCTTCTTAAGGATGCCAGGTTCATACTGGAATCTGACCCCGCGGCAAAGAGTCTTGAAGAAGTAATTGCAGTTTACCCCGGGTTTTTCGCTATTTATTGCTACAGGCTTGCTCATTTCATTAATCAGTTGTCTGTACCCTTACTGCCCCGTATGATAACTGAATATGCGCATAAGATAACTGGTATTGACATTCATCCGGGAGCCGAAATAGGAACCCCGTTCTCAATCGATCACGGAACAGGCATTGTTATTGGAGAGACAACAATAATCGGCAATTATGTCAAGCTCTACCAGGGTGTTACCCTTGGTGCACTGAGTGTCGACAAAAGTAAGGCATTGAGCAAAAGACATCCTACCATTTGTGATAATGTAATTCTTTATGCCGGCTCCACAATTCTTGGAGGGGAAACGGTTGTCGGAAGAAATAGCATAATAGGTGGTAATGTATGGCTTACAGAAAGCGTTGCACCAAATTCCATCGTTTATCACAAAAGTGAGATTATAGTAAGAGACCAGAATAAATTGCAGGATCCCATAAACTTTGTAATATAGTTTAAATCATTAATAAAGCCATGAAAGCAGACTCAATTCTCAGTTTAATTGGAAATACCCCTCATTTAAAAATCAGCAGGCTCTTCAGGTCAGACATTTCGGTATGGCTCAAGCTTGAGAAAAACAATCCGGGCGGAAGCATAAAGGACAGGATCGCACTTGCCATGATTGAGGATGCTGAAAAGAAAGGAATGCTCAAATCCGGAAGCGTAATCATTGAACCCACTTCAGGCAATACAGGGATTGGACTTGCAATGGTGGCTGCATTGAAAGGATACAGGATTATACTTGTAATGCCCGAATCGATGTCGGTAGAAAGAAGAAAGATCATGGCTGCCTATGGCGCTGAATTTGATCTGACACCACGCGAAAAAGGTATGGCCGGTGCAATCGAAAGAGCCAGACAACTTAATGATGAGATAGCCGGTTCCTGGATCCCAATGCAGTTTGAAAATCAGGCAAATCCCGAAATTCACATGCTTACCACTGCAACTGAGATACTGAACGATTTCCCCGACGGAATTGATTATCTCGTTGCAGGAGTTGGTACCGGAGGACATATTACCGGATGCTCCTCAATACTCAAACAACACTTTCCGTCACTCAGGGTAATCGCCGTAGAGCCAGAAGCTTCTCCCGTATTGTCGGGCGGAAAGGCGGGCCCTCATCCCATCCAGGGACTTGGTGCCGGATTTGTCCCCCGTATTCTTGACAGAAGTTTAATAGATGAAATCATTACTGTAGGCAGGGAGGAAGCATATTCCTATACCAGAAGAGCTGCCCGCGAAGAGGGGCTGCTTGCCGGTATATCAACAGGCGCCGTACTTGCAGCAATAGGCGGAAAGATGGAGACATTCAGCAAAGGTTCAAGAATCCTTGCCTTTAACTATGATACAGGAGAAAGATACCTTTCATCAGAAGGTTTATTTTAATGCCAGATATTTAAGGCCTGTTATCCCATGACATATCGAAAAGTGTAAGCTGTGTATCGCCGCAATCTTCCGTTTCAAGATTCGAAATGCTTAAGCCAAGGAGTCTGATGCCCGAATTGCCAAGACTTATTGATTTTCTGATTGATGTTACTTCCTTGTGAAGAGTTTTAAAATCCTTTATATAAAACGGAAGTGTTTTGCTTCTTGTTATCTGACGAAAATCGGGGAACTTTACTTTAACAGTTAATGTCCGCCCGCTTACCCCGGCATGTTCAATCCGTTCCATAAGTTCCAGCTCCAGCTTATACAGTTCTGCTATTATCTCAAACTGAGTGCTAAGATCCTTTTCATATGTAAGCTCAGTTCCTATCGATTTGCGTTCGGAATCAGTTTCGACCGGACGATCATCAACTCCCCTGGCTATATCGTAATAAAATTTGCCTGCCTTACCAAAATTCCTGATTAGTGACAGGAGATCCCAGCTCCGAAGGTCATAACCATTATGAATGCCAAGTTTGTGCATGCGTTCGGAGGTTACCTTTCCAATCCCGTAGAATTTCTCAATAGGAAGTTTTTCTATAAACTTTTCTGCTTTTTCAGGAGGAATGACAAAAATGCCGTCAGGCTTATTTATATCTGAAGCGATCTTTGCAAGGAACTTATTGTATGAAATGCCAGCCGAGGCTGTCAGACCTGTCTTCTCCCTGATATCTTTTTTTACCGACCTGGCAATCAGCGTTGCAGAGCATATGTTCTTAAGGTCGGCGGTGACATCCAGAAAGGCTTCATCTATTGAAAGGGGTTCAATAATATCAGTATAATCCCTGAAAATTTCAAATATCCGGGCTGATATCTCCTGATAACGTTCAAACCTGTGACGCACAAAAATAAGTCCGGGACAAAGCTTTTTTGCTGTCACCGAAGGCATCGCGCTATGTACCCCGAATCTCCTGGCCTCATAGCTTGCTGCAGCTACCACATGACGTTCACCGCTTCCACCCACAGCCACAGGCTTTCCCCTCAGCCCTGGATTATCAAGCTGTTCAACTGATGCAAAAAACGCATCCATATCTATATGGATGATCTTCCTCATTCACTGCTTACTAATAACAGATCAGCCTGCAGCAGCTATTGATGCAGACCGCTGTTTCAGAAAATTCCTTATGAAAAATCCGGAAAGTATCAAAACTTCATCTGAAGTGAATGAAGTTATTATTCCATTAAATGCCCGGGAATAATACCTGACAACCGGTCCGTTTTCATCATATAGTATCCATTTGCTCCTTAATAAGTTTTCGAACCTGCAATGGTATTCCCCGTTCCTGTACAAGACTATTGATCTTATTTTTAGACTTCTGAAATGGATAGTACCCAGTTCCTGCTCGTTGTGAAGATCAATAATGCTTGTGTCATAACGGAAAATCCCCCTGGTCCGGAACAAAATACTGTGGCCGAACATTTCGCCTTTAATTTTACCAAAAAGGCTCTCCTTCTGAAGTTCTCCCACACTGAAATCCTGCTTGAAGATCTCAAAGCGATTGCTGAATAAACCAGTTTTCCATGTATATTGAGTTTCCATCCCTCCTGTTTATTATTTTGAAAGCTGTCAATTGTGCATTTACTGGTTGCTAATTACTTGTTGCTCACACCTGACCCTGACACCTTTTTTGCCCCCTGTCCTCTGCTCCCTGCTCTCTGCATTTTTGCCTACTGCATACTACCTACTTCCTACTGCTTACTGCCTCCTCCCATCCATGCTACCTTCTGCACCGAAGTATGGTCCCTGCCAATAATATCCCTGTAGAGTTCAGGCCTTCGTGCCATTGTATATCTGTATCCTCCTGACTGTTCCAGCATTTCAGCCGAAAGCTCCGCAGTAACAAATTCATTTTCGAGAGACCGGCACTCAGCCATTATTTTACCAAAAGGATTGATTATCATGGAACAGCCGTTTTTAAGCTGATCATCGTCCATACCGACAGGGTTGGAGAATACCACATATACTCCATTATCATGTGCCCTTGAAGGAAGCCAGGTCAGGAGCCATTCCCTTCCCTTGGGGCCGTCAAATTCGCTTCTCAGCAATGCAGCATTTGCCGCTTTGTTTTTCCACAGGTCCGGATCAACAAAGCCTGATCCGGGTCTTGGCGAAGGAGTACACATTGTAACATGAGGCATAAAGATGATCCGGGCTCCAAGAAGGGCAGTAGCGCGGACATTCTCAACAACATTGTTATCATAGCAGATAAGTATCCCGCATCTCCAGTCAGCGAGGCTGAATACGGTATAACTGTCGCCCGGATTCAAAGCCGGGTGAATGAAGGGGTGAAGTTTCCTGTGTCGTGCAATGAGTCCATTCTTACCAACACATACGTAAGCCTTGAAAATTCTTCCCTCATTGTCTTTTTCAAAAAGGCCTGCAAGAACAACAATATTATTTTTAGCAGCTATCTTGCTAAGCCTCGATATGCTCTCACCGTCAGGAATAGGTTCAGCAATATCAAACAGTTGATCCTTTGTAAGTTTCCTTGCAAAAGTATAACCTGTAACAGAGCATTCATGAAAAGCTATAACCTCAGATCCTTGTGAGGCAGCTCTTTCTGCAAGCAACTCTATCATCGACAGATTGTATTCCTTGTCACCGCTTCTGTTTTCAAACTGAGCCGTTGAGATACGTATATTCTTCATCTGCATAAAATTAAAAGGGTGCCTCTAAAGCTTTCTCTTCTTTTTCACCCCAAATCCCCTTAAGGGGACTTATTGAATATCTGTTACTTAGTGATGCCCCTAAAGGAGGCAGGGGGTAAAAGATCAGCTTTTGAGACGCCCTTCCAAATTAATCAATTATTTCCTAATAGCTTTCTCTTTTTACATAGTGAGTATGTAGAAGTTCATGCGATTTGTGACTGTTCGGTTTATCTAGGAACTCTTCATAAATAGCTATAACATCCGGATTCTCATGCGATTTACGAAGTACCATATGTTCATCTTCCGAATAGATTGCCTTCATACGGTTCTTCCTTATCTCCATGCTTGTAGGTATTGGCTGTCCGCCGCCACCGATGCAGCCTCCCGGACAAGCCATTATCTCAACAAAATGATAAGGTGATTTGCCTGCCCGGACATCGCGCATGATCTTATTTGCATTTACGAGGCCGTGGGCAATGGCTACTTTCAGTTCTGCACCTTCAAGGAATTTCCAGTCGGGAGTGCATCCTTCTATTTTTATTGACGCCTCTTTTACCCCATCCATACCCCTTACAGGAGTAATGTTCAGATTTGAGAAAGGCACTTCGCGTCCTGTAACAATTTCATATGCAGTTCTGAGAGCTGCCTCCATTACACCGCCGGTTGCTCCGAAGATCACAGCAGCACCTGTTGATTCACCCATAATGGAATCATAATGCATTGGTTCAAGGCTGCGGAAATCAATGCCAGCCTGTTTGATCATAATTGCCAGTTCCCTTGTTGTAAGTACAAAATCTATGTCCTTGTATCCGCTTGATCTCATCTCCGGCCTGTCGGCTTCAAATTTCTTTGCAGTGCAAGGCATTACCGAAACTGATACGATTTTCGAAGGATCGATCTGTTTCTTTCTGGCATAAAATGTTTTGGCAAGTGCTCCGAACATCTGCTGAGGTGATTTGCATGTCGACAGATTCGGAAGAAATTCGGGATATTTATGTTCAATGAACTTAATCCAGCCAGGGGAGCACGATGTAAACATCGGGAACTGTATCCCCTTGTCACCGTCAACAAGCGCTTTTTTCAGTCTGGTCAGAAGTTCTGTGCCTTCTTCCATTATAGTCAGGTCGGCGCTGAAATCTGTATCAAGAACAGAGTCAAAGCCGAGTTGTCTGAGAGCATTTACCATTTTGCCGGTAACTCTTTCCCCGGGATCATAACCCAGATCCTCACCAAGGGCCACCCTTACTGCAGGGGCTGTCTGAACCACAACATATTTATCGGGGTCATAGATTGCATCCCATACATGGTCAATATATGTTTTTTCAACAAGTGCTCCGGTAGGACATCTGTTGACACATTGGCCACAATTTGTACATACAACGTGACTCATTGGCCTGTCGTGGAAAGAAGATATCTTCTGATGTGCTCCCTTGTTTGCAACTGCTATAGCCGAAACATACTGAAGCTCGGCACATGTTCTCACGCAGCGCTGGCAGCGGATACATTTGCTGTCATCTTTAATAAATGACGGAGAAGACCTGTCGATTGTATAAGGATGATCCTCAACCAGATCGAGGAATATTGTATCGCCGAATGCGAACTCATTTGCGAGAGCCTGAAGTTCACATTTCTGGTTTTTGTAGCACTTTGTACAATCAGACCTGTGTTCTGACAGGAGAAGTTCAACAATATGCTTGCGGGCGTTTCTCACTTTAAGAGTGTTGGTATGGATATCCATTCCTTCGGAAACAGGCATGGCACATGCTGCGATTAGGGTTCTTGCTCCTTTCTGTTCCACGACACATACACGGCAGTTACCTGCAACACATAGGTCGGTATGATTGCACAATGTAGGTATATTGATATTCAGTTTCCTTGCAGCCTCAAGTACTGTTGTCCCTGCCGGAACTGAAATTTTCTGATCATTAATAGACAGATTTATCATAATATTAGAATTTTCAATAAGTAATTAATAGATGATTTCTTCCCTGAAATTTTCAACTATAGTTCTGAAGGCATTACCGACCGACTGACCCAGTCCGCATTTTGATGCAATCTTCATTGTATCGGCAAGCTTGATCAGCTCATTAAGATAAGTTGATTTCACTTCTCCCTTCTTAACCTTTTCCACACCTTTGAGAAGCTGCTGGCAGCCTACCCTGCATGGTGTGCACTGTCCGCATGATTCTTCAGCAAAGAAATCGAGGTAATTATGAAGGACATTATACATCGATCGTGAGCTGTTAAAAAGTTTCATGGATCCGCCTGTAGGAACCCCTTCAAATCCTATTATTGTTTCGGCAAATTTCTTTCTGGGAACGCAAAATCCCGATGCGCCTCCTACCTGCACAGCTTTTGTATCACCATCACCGAATTCATTTACAAATTCCTGAACTGTCATTCCGAGTTCCAGCTCGAAAATACCTGGCATTGGAGTATCTCCTGAGATCGAAAACACCTTTGAACCCCTTGAGTCCTTTGTTCCGAGTTGTCTGTACGATTCAGACCCATGCATAATTATCATCATCACAGTGACGAGCGTTTCCACATTGTTGATGGATGTGGGCTTGAAAAAAACACCCGAAGTGGTGGGATACGGAGGCTTGTTCCTCGGCTCACCGCGTTCTCCCTGTATTGATTCGAAGAGTGCACTCTCTTCGCCGCAGATATATGCTCCGCTACCCAGACGGTAGGATATTTTAAAATCGTATCCTATTTCATGGATCATCTTATGAAATTCCTCAAGCTCCATTAAAAGTTTCGGGAGAAGAAATTTATATTCACCACGCAGGTATACTATCCCTTCCCTTGCTCCTATTGTTTTGCCTGCTATGGCCATACCCCCATGCACCTTATAGGCTACCCTGTCGAGTATTTCACGGTCCTTGAAAGTACCGGGTTCTCCTTCGTCGGCATTACATACAATATATTTCTCGGGACCTTTTTCAGCAGCTGTATATTTCCATTTCAGACCGGTAGGGAACCCTGCGCCTCCTCTTCCCTTAAGACCTGAATCAAGAATCTGCTGGATAATCTCATCATTAGTCATATTAAAAGCTTTAGTCAGAGCTTCCCTGGCCTCAATTTTTTCAAAGATCAGCCCTACTTTGTTCAATCCTTTTTTTTCCATGATTCAGCAGATATTTATTTATTCATATAACCTTTAATAATTTCCACAACTTTTTCAGGAGTAAGCTCAGTATAAGGCATCTCATTTATAAGTATGGCCGGTGCCTTGTGACACCATCCAATGCAATTGGTCTCAATCAGACTGAACATTTTGTCTGAAGTGGTCTCCCCAACCTTTATCTTAAGCATATCCTCAAGAGTCTGAATTATCTCGCCCTTTCCTTTCATAGAACAAGTTATTGTTTTACAAACCCTTATAACATACTTACCCCTTACAGAAGTGTCGAGAAACGTGTAAAAAGATGCAGTGCCATAAACCTCTGCTGCTGATATGTCGAGCTCTCTGGCAACCTCGACCATAGCTTCATCGGTCAGATAATTATATTTTTCAACTATGCCCTGCAGAATTGGAATCAGGCTCTTCCTCTCCCTGCCATGTTTTTCGGTTAATTCCTTTACCAGATTTCCTGTTTGATACATAATTAATTGATTTTTAATAATTTAATACAATACTTTTTTTACTGGATTTGAGCTTTCGTTTTGCTGTTAATTTAATAACAATACTTATAAAAAAAACAGAAGTACGTCATTAGCCCTAATTTAGAATGAAACTAAACAAGACAGAAAAGCCCTCTGCACTGGCGGCATGAGGGCTTTAAAATAATCATGAAAGAAAGTCGTATTAATATATAATATTAATTATGAGTTATATACAAAAAATCAATAATCATTATAAAGTCTAACAAATTGAGCATCTGTTACTTCTTTACTTCTATTTTGCTAAGCAGACTTATATTCTTTATATCTGAATAATCGTACTGGTAAAGACCGTCATCACCGATCATGACAAGAAGATCTCCAACAGGTATTACATCATAGGTATTTATATTAGCGTAGGTGTAGACCAGCCGGTGGCCGACAGTTTTAGGATCTGATGCATCATAAATTTTCAATCCGGCATCCCCGTCGCAGATAAAAAGAAGATCTCCCTTTTTTCCAAGTCCGTGAGGATTTGTCATTGGGAATGTTGCAACCATTGATGGCGAGCTTATCTTTTTTATGTTAATCACATCAAGGCAGTTGATTGAGCTGCCGCATGTGGTGCCTGAACGAAGAGTAACATATGCAATAGTATCATCAACAATAACCGGGTCGCAGCTTCTTGCATGGTTGAAAAATGTCTTTGCTGTCGGTATCAGTGGATTTGAAATATCGAAAATTACCATACCTGTTGTCGTTCCAAGGAACATATTATTTCCGGTAAGGAACATTGTTTCAATATTCCAGCCCGGATAAAAATCGCCCATGTTATAAGGTTTTGTTTTGCTGGTGATATCAAATACCTTCAGTATATTGCTATTAACAATATAAAGAACATTTTCCTTTATTCCGAAGCGTGCCATTGAACCTCCGAAGCCCGTCCCGCTTCCGCTAACTCCTGAGGAAGCGCCCGAAGCATTCATTGCATCCATAAAGGCAATACCACCTTTATAATATATAGGCCATGGATAAGGCTCATTATGTATCTTTTCCTTTATTGTCTTCAGATCCCAGCCAATAACGACTCCTCTTTGCTCGTCCACATATGCCATCGGATAATCCTCCTCAACAGGGGGTACAGTATAAGGGAGTATGTCTTTCACCCGCCCCACCTCATGAATATTGTCAACATTCTCTACATCAAGTATCACAAGATCAACAAAGCTGTCGGCATAAAGAATATGACCCGAAATAGAAATATCAACAACACCGGGAAGGTTGATAAAGACTTTCTTAACAGGTGAAGCCGGATTGGCATTGTCAAATATGTGGATGCCTTTAAGTTCCTCGACAATAAAGATATAATTGTCCTTGTAATAAATTTTACCCGGATTCTGAAGATCAATATTTTGTTTTGTTGCAACTGAAGCACGCAGGTCCTCGTAAGACATATAGACAGGTGCATATCCCCTGTATTCCCTGAATGTCGAATCTTCGCATGAAGAAATAAATATCGCCGTAAAAGCCAATATTATAAGAATTGGAACGATTTTTGATTTCATGAGGTTTAGATTTAGCTATTTATGCTCAATCAAAAATCATGCAAAACTATCTATCCTATAACCTGAAAAACATATGAAAAAGCATTTTATCGTTCTGCTACTGATTGCGCTTATTGTCACACCAGTATTTTCACAAAAAGCAAAAGATGCTGTTTATCTTAAAAATGGAAGTATAATCTATGGAAAACTTCTTGAGATCTCTGATAATGTGTACAGGATACAGACTTCCGACGGAAGTATTTTCAACTTTAAAGCCGATGAGGTTGACAGGTTTGTAAAGGAACCGCCAAGATTTGACACAAGAAAAACCTCCGGTCCGGGTTTTGCCCTTGAAGGAGGATTGCTGGTAGGTTCGCAGAACAGTGAAGTAAACGCACCATTCAGCTTTAATATCATCCTTAACTTTACATCATCAACAAAGAATATTTTTGGGATTGGATCAGGGGTTGAATTTCTCGGGTCGACATTCTCGCCTGTATTCATTGAGTTTAAACGGCTTCTCAACGAGAAAAAAACTGCACCTTTTATTTTCGCCAGGGGTGGTGCCCTTATACATACCGGAGGCAATGATGATGACGATCCCTATAATCCCTATTATTACCCGAGATCATATAAAGGAGGCGGGACCTGTCTCATCGGTACAGGAATCTCCTGGGCAAAGGAAGACATCGAGGCATATCTTTCTTTCGGTTACAGGTATGCTCAGACAAGGTATAAACAGAAGAACTATAACGATGTCACATATACATATAAGAACAATTACAACCGTCTTGAGGTAAAATTCGGCTTTAAGTTTTAATATACTGTTTATCAGCAGATTCTTGGAAGCTGGACCCCCGAAGGCAGATCCATTATCCTTCTTCCACCTCCGGCGGTTTCAAGTATGATATTACCATTTTTTATATTACTGATCTCACCTATTACAGATGAATTCTTACCTGATATATCTGATCTCAGGATATTAATTATTTTTTGAGAATCATTCTCTTCTGAGACGATTAAAATTTTACCTTCATTCGCCAGGTACAGGGGATCAAAACCCATCACCTCACAAAGTCCCTTCACAGGTTCATCAACAGGTACCGATTTCTCCTTAATGTTCATACCATATCCGGTTATCGTTTCAAGCTCATACAAAACCGATGCAAGTCCTCCGCGCGTAAGATCCCTCATAAAGTGAATATCCGCGCCGGAATCCAGAACATCCCTGATCATATGGTTCAGACAGGCACAGTCCGATTCTACAGGCGAGCTGAAACCCAGATTGTTTCTTGCTCCAAGAACAGCAATGGCATGGTTGCCCAGAGAACCGCTGACGATAATATTGTCACCGGGTCTTACTTTTTTCCCCGAACTGATATGTGCAGATTCTGAACTCAGGAAACCTGTCCCCGAAGTCGTAATAAATAGCTTATCGCATTTTCCCCTGCCAACAACTTTCGTGTCTCCAGTAACAATCCTGACTCCTGCCCTGTCAGCCTCCTCAGCCATCGTATCAACTATCATCTCAAGCTCGTGGAATCCGAATCCTTCTTCAATAATAAACGTTGCTGACAGGTATAAAGGCACTGCACCTGATACTGCCAAATCATTTACTGTTCCGCATACCGCAAGTTTCCCTATATTTCCTCCCGGGAAAAACAGAGGATCCACTACATACGAGTCGGTTGTAAATGCAAGGACAAATCCTTCTCCCGGTAAAACAGCAGAGTCTGTCAGGGGCTTATCCATTCTGAAACGGTCTGCAAAAAGCCCGTCAATGAGATCGTGTGATTGCCTGCCTCCACTACCGTGGTTCAGTGTGATTACCTTGTTCATATCAGGAATATCTGAAAAATGTGTTACAGGAACCTTCGGCTGATACCATACATGCTCCGACAGGGTTGTCAGGTGTACATACATTTCTGAAAAGTCTGCAGTCGGATGGTATTTTTAAACCCCTGAGTATTTCTCCACATATGCAGGAGGTGTTTTCCGCAGTTGTTTTCAAATCAAGTGGTATCCTTGTTTCAGCGTCGATGGATCTGAAAGACTCCCGGATTTTAAGTCCGCTTCCGGATATCGTACCGAAACCGCGCCAGATTGCATCACATGGCTCAAAGACCTCAAAGAGCTGTTTTTGCGCTTTTTTATTTCCCCCAGGTGTCACGGCACGTGAATATTGAATTTCGACAGAAGGATTACCGCTGTTTTTCTGGTTTACAAGCATCAGAACCGACTGCAGAAGGTCAAGTGGTTCAAAACCCGAGACTACACAACCAATTCCGTACCTTTCAGGCAGGAACCTGTAAACGTCCGAACCTGTAATTGCTGCAACATGGCCCGGACAGATGAATCCATCAAGCTTCACTCCGTCGCCTGCAACGACTTCCATAGCAGGCGGCATAATCTTATGTGCAGAAATGACAAGGAAGTTTTGAAGTTTCATACCTGCAGCCTGTTTAATAACAACGGCTGTTCCGGGCGCTGTTGTCTCGAATCCTATTCCCGGGAAAATCACTGTTTTACGGGGCTCTGAAACTGCTAACTGAAGTGCATCGAAACCTGAAAAGACTGTTCTCACATCAGCACCTGACGACCGCTCCTGCTCGAGAGATGATTTTGATCCGGGAATCCTTAAGAGATCTCCGAAAGTTGCAATAATAGTCCCGGGAAGCCGGGAATATGATACGAGTCTGTCGATAAAATCAACTGATGTTACACAGACAGGACAGCCGGGTCCTGAAATCAGATTTATACCATGAGGTAATAACGACGGCAAACCGAATCTTCGAATGGCAGCAGTATGTCCACCGCATACCTCCATGAAATTGTATTTTCCGGAAGCATTTTTAGTTATTGCCCCTGCGAGCTTGCCGATCAGTTCGCTGTTACGGTATTCCTCAATGAATTTCATAATAAGGTCTTTTCACCGGCATTGTACATTTCATTCAGAATATCCAGTGTCGCCTGTGCTTCTTTCTCCGATATCTTCTGGATTGCAAAACCTGCATGAAGCAAAATATAGTCTCCTTCACTGACATCATCAAGAAGCTGCAGTCCGGCTTTAAAAAGAGCCCCTCCGACAGACACATCCGCCATCGAACCTTCAATTTTTACTATTCTTGCAGGAATGCTCAGACACATAATCCGAAATATTTTGATGCAACAGCAATCTGGCCAAGTGAAATACCTCCGTCATTAACAGGAACCTGGTGATTTGTATATACACTGAATCTTCTCTGTTCAAGTTTTTCAAAACTTCTTTCCAGAAGATACCTGTTCTGAAATACACCACCCGAAAGAACAACTTTTCCGATTCCCCGCGACCTTCTTATCCTTTCCGACACCTCCACAATTACCTGTACCAATGTATTATGGAATCTGGCTGAAATTTCAGATATATCAACATTATCCATATCATTGAGAATTGACAGGAACATATCCTTAAAAATAACCTTATCAGTGATCACTACAGGATAACTGGCATCTGAACCATGTTTAACAGACGATTCCAGTCTCATTGGGGCTTCAGAATCAAATGTTGCTTTGTGACATAATCCTGTAAGTGCTGCAATTGCATCAAACAGCCGGCCGGCACCTGAAGTGAGAGGAGTATTTATATTTTTTTCAAGCATTTTCCTTACAAGATCAAAACTGGCTCTTTCGGTTTTGCGAAAGACTTCGATTGAATTGTAATCGAATGAATCGCCAAAGTATTTATAAAGATATGAAAATGCCATACGCCATGGTTCATCGACGACCCTGTCACCCCCCGGCATCTGTACATAATCAAAATGGCAATAACGTTCAAAACCTCCTGTATCAGCGATCAGGAATTCACCTCCCCATATATTGCCATCGGTACCGAAACCTGTTCCGTCGAAACTGACACCAATTACTTTCTCATCAAGGCAATGTTCGGCAAGGCATGAAGCTATATGCGCATGGTGATGCTGAACTGCAACAGAAGATATATTATATTTCTTTTCAAGAACAGATGAATATGCCGTTGAATAGTAATCAGGATGGAGATCGTGGGCAAGATACCGGGGCTTAAACCTGAAAAGCGATGAGAGGTTTTCGATTGATTCCCTGAAGAAATCGCATACGGCTGCATTTTTAAGATCACCGGTATACTGGCCCATTATTGCCTGATCCTTCCTTCCTATTGAAAAGGTGTTCTTTTGTTCGGCTCCAAGGGCAAGGATGCCTTCAGCATCAAAAGCCAGGTCGACAGGTCGGGGCACATAACCTCGCGACCTCCTTATTATTATTATACCCGGTTTTGTCACCCTGACCACCGAATCATCAATCCTGTTGCTTATTTCCCTGTTATAGCTGACAAGAGCATCTGTGACTTTATTCAGTTTCTCCTTAGCCTCGTTATCGTCTTTAATAACAGGCTCATCTGAAATATTTCCGCTTGTCAGCACAATGATGGAAGTTTTAAGAGCCCGGAAAAGAAGATAATGAAATGGCATGAATGGAAGAAAAGCCCCGGTTGTCCCAAGACCATTACTGACCTGCATGGCAAGGGATCTCTTATTTTGAAGTAATACCACAGGCCTTCTCCATGACAAGAGCTCTTTCTCCTCACTGGCTCCGGCATGACAATATTCCTTCAATGCAGTCATATTTCTGAACATTACGGCAAACGGCTTCATGTCGCGGTTTTTTCTTATCCTGAGCTTCAGCACGGCATCATTGTCAAGGGCATTACAAGCAAGATGATATCCTCCAACACCTTTTATCGCGACTGTTCCTCCCCCATCGATTATCGCAGCTGTTCTGGCAAGGATCTCAGGGAGAAGTGATATCCGGATATCACCCTCAACCAGTTCGTAAGAGGGTCCGCACGAATTACAGGCTATAGGTTCTGCATGAAAGCGGCGGTCATTAATATCATTGTACTCCGATCTGCATCCTGAGCACATTCTGAACCCGCTCATTGTCGTAACAGTCCGGTCGTATGGCAGTCCGTTTATTATTGTAAATCTGGGGCCACAGTTTGTGCAATTTATGAGTGGATAATCGATTCTGCACGGATCGGAAGACATATCCTCCAGGCACTGATCACAAACGGCAATATCAGGGCTTATTTCTGTTATCTGGTCATTCACAGCCCTGCTTTCAGTTACCGTAAACCTGTCATATTCACCGATCATTGCAGGAAAAACATCAATCGATTTTATCCTCGATGCCGGAGGAGCATGACTAATTATATCATTGCTGAACCTGTCAATATCAGACGGATCCCCCTGCACAATAACAGAAACACCATCGGTACGGTTATCGACCTCTCCGGAAAGACCATATTTTGCAGCGAGCCTGCAGATAAAAGGGCGGAAACCCACCCCCTGAACCAGTCCCCTGATCAGTATTTCATATCCCTGTATAATAGCTCAATATTTTTAAGCCCGTCGACCTTCATCATCTTATGAACATAATATATCACACTTTCAAGCTCGTCACACAGGTTCACATTAGTCACTACCACATCGGCAGGAACTTTAAGCAGAACAGGTGCAAAGTTCACTATTCCCTTAATACCGAAACGTATAAGCTCATCAGCAACCTCCTGTGCTGAGATTTCCGGAACTGCAAGAATTGCCACCTTAACCCTGAACCTGTCGATTATCTCCTTAAGCCTGCCCATTGAATAGACAGGTATATCGGACCTTAGTTTTTGCTTGAACGGATCTATGTCAAATGTTGCCACTATATTCATATTTCGCTGAACAAAACGGCTGTATTTTGACAGCGCCAGACCCATGTTTCCCATTCCGATCAGAACCAGGTTGTGATCCTTATTCCGGTGGAAAATATTTTCCATATTCTCAAGAAGTTCCTCCACTTCATAACCACCCCTCTTGTTCCCTTTGATCCCAAACTCCGAAAAATCCTTTCTGACCTGATCGGCAGTAACACCCGTTTCGTTGGCAAGTGTATAAGAAAAGACCTTTTTTACACCCATAAGCTTCAGTCTGACCAGACAGGCCCTGTAGAGAAATATTCTTTTCAGACTGTTTTTTATAACGTATTTTGTGATTTGTTTCACATCAATTTTTTTTATTTCGAATTATTATGCAAGTTAAACATTTTTTTGTTATTGAAAAAATATTTTATAATATATTGATTTAATGTTTTTTATTTATTCTTCAAATATTCTGCATTATTTTTTTGTACTTTATTATTGATTTATTCTTACATTGATTATATTTTTATATGTGAATCTTCTCACATAAATGCATTATCTAAGCATAAACAAGGAAGAATGGGACAAAGCAGTTGAGCAGATGCTAATGTCCTTTACCATTTTCGCAGCGGTGGAAAATGAATTTGGGATAGATTATGAAGAACTAAGTGCCTCCAATATCAGCAAAATAGCATATAACAGGGCAAAACCGTCAACACCTCTGAAATCATTTTTTCTTCCTGTAAGGGAAAATGTCACATCCGGAAAAATCGGTAACAGACAGCGTGTAATAATGGGAGCACCGGGTTGCGATGTTGAAGGACTAAAGCTTCTTGATGAAATATATCTTGACAAGGATTTTGTAGATATTTATTACCATGAGCACCGGAAAAACACTGTGATCATATCATTCGACTGTTTCGAAAAGCAGGAACATTGCCATTGCACAACATATGGTATAAAACCCTGGTCTGAAGAAGCAGATCTCTCAGTGCTTAAAGTTGAAAACCTGATATTGCTAAGGGTTATCACCGAAAAAGGGAATGACTTTGCCAACCATTTTTCCGTAACCAGGGAGATGAATGATGAAAAGCTGCTTGCCCTGATCGATGAAGCTCACACGGCAGCTGTCAGCAAACTAACGGAAGCCGGCGATGGGCTTCCCGACTATAAGACCACCGGCATTCTTCTGCAGAAAGCCGGAGATGAAATCTGGAAGAAATATTCTTCCCGTTGCGTTTCATGCGGTGCATGCGCAACAATTTGTCCTACATGCTCATGTTTTCTCCTTATTGACAAACCTGGTTTTGAAAAAATCAGGCAGATGGATGCCTGTCAGTACCCGGGGTTTGAAAGGGTTGCAGGAGGAGAAGATTCATTGTTTGAATTATCCCGCAGATTCAGGAACAGATATATGTGCAAATATGTCTGGAAACCCGGGAAATTCAATTCCATTGCATGCACAGGCTGTGGGCGTTGCATTGAAGCATGCATCGGTAAAATCAATAAAAATGAATTGTTCATGGAACTGGCAAAATAGCATGCCATGACCGGAATTATGAACATTTACAAGCCTGTCAGGGCAAAGCTTACGGAGGTGATTGAGGAGTCACCCTTAATAAAGACTTTTGTCCTTATTCCCGAAACAGAATTTTCATTTGGCACCGGTCAGTTCATAGAATTGTCAGTTGACGGCATTGGTGAAGCGCCCTTCACCCCTTCCTCATCGCCTCAAGTAACTGACAGGCTTGAGGTTACGGTCATGAAAACCGGTTATGTCACCGAATATATGCACAATCTCGAACCAGGCGCCTTTATGGGAATTAGAGGACCATACGGACGGGGATATCCGGTAGAGAAGTTTTTCGGCAAGGAAGTGATAATACTGGGAGGCGGATGCGGACTTGCTCCCATCAGGTCGCTTCTATATGCACTTGAACATATTAAAGACAAACTCGAAAGAGTTGTTCTGTGTTACGGTTCCAAAACTCCTGCTGATTGCGTATACAAACCGCTTTTTAACAGGCTTAACAATACTGAGAAATTCGAAGCTTACAGAACAGTTGACAAGGGAGATGAAGAGTGGACCGGACCTGTTGGCGTGGCTACAACACTTCTCAATAAGATAAAGGTTAACCTCGGAAAATCAGTTGCGGTAGTATGCGGCCCTCCTGTAATGATGAAATTCGGAACGATGAAATTTCTTGAGATGGGATACAAGGATCAGGAAATATATCTTTCGATGGAAAAGAACATGTCGTGCGGACTTGGAAAATGCGGGCACTGTATGATGGGGAAATATTTCGTCTGCAAGGACGGACCAGTATTCACATATGATGAAATTAAAGATACACCCGATATCTGGAAATAGAACTCAACAATAACCAGGATAATGAAAATGGGTAAAAGAATACTTCTGGATATGATCAAGCTGCGGGAGGTTATGTCGCAAAACCCCGACCTGGCATTACCGGAAGGTTTTTTTTCCAATAACGACAGCCGCGGCGGACTAAAGCCTGTAAGGGAACTGGCTGTATTCAGGTTTGCCTGCCGGAAGTGCGAAGATTCCCCTTGCATTGCTGTCTGTCCGGCTGATGCACTTGAAAAAGACAGTGAAGGAATAATAGACAGGCATCTTAACCTTTGTGTCTCATGTAAGTCATGCGTTACAGTATGTCCCTTCGGAACAATGATGACTGATTTTTTCAGGTATCACAGGAACAAGGATCTTTTCTATGATCTGAATGATGATCATGAACTGGATCTCTTTGTAAGGGCATGTCCAGGTGAAGTTGCATCATTCACCGAACTCGATGAAAAGCCCGAGGAAAACATTTACAGGCTTAACGACAGGATACTTGTAAGAGATTATGTGTACGTAGCTGAACAGAAAAAACACAACTGATATGGGAGCTGACCTTTTTTATTTCCTTGTTTTTCCAGGTTTGCTTTTCAGCGGAATAACCGGCGGATTGCTTTCGTGGTTCGACAGGAAAATAACTGCCAGAGTCCAGTTCAGAAAAGGCCCGCCTGTCCTTCAGCCTTTCTATGATTTCTTCAAACTACTGCTTGTCAAGGAGACCATTCTTCCAAAACACGGCTCTCCTGTCCTGTTTCTGCTCTCCCCCATATTTTCAGTTACCGGAGCAGTACTGGCTGCAGTTTTCATTCTTCTTCCACTGTTCAACATCAATACAGGATTCAGGGGCGATATAATTGTGATCTTCTACCTGCTGACAATACCATCATTTTCCTATATAACCGGATCACTCGCTTCCGGAAATCCTCTTGCTGCAGTAGGAGGGTCGAGGGAAATGAAGCTTATTATGAGCTATGAGCTGACATTTATGCTTGTCATCGCCGGAATTATATTGAAAAGCGGTGGGCAAACCGACCTGCATAGTATTATACTTACCCAACAGGCTACATCCTCCTATATAGGAAGCATATCGGGCGTACTGCTTTTCATTGCCGGAATTTTCTGCCTTCAGGCAAAAATGGCTATGGTTCCTTTTGACATGCCCGAAGCAGAGGCAGAGATAACGGAAGGAATCTTTATTGAATATTCCGGGGCGGCATATGCCCTGATAAAACTAACAAAATATATTATGCTGCTGGTTCTTCCTTCATTGATTGCAGCGTTACTCATTGGCGGTTTCAGATTTGATGGGATAAACATACTTTGGAGTATACTTAAGGTCCCGGTTATTGTATTGCTTCTCACCCTGATAAGAAATACAAATCCGAGGGTAAAGATCAAACAGGCCGTCAGCTTCTTTCTTATATGGATGAACCTGCTGGCGGTGGCAGCTATAATTCTGATATTCTTTGGCTATTAATAAGGTTTATTTAACAATTTAATACCGGTTGTTGTGGGATTTAAAAATTATTGCTTCAGAAAATCACTCTGGGTCTTCCATTTCGGAGGAGCATCATGCAATAATTGCGATATAGAGATATTGGATTGCCTTACACCACGACATGATCTTGAAAGGTTTGGCATTTTGCTGGTAGGCAGCATCAGACATGCCGATGTGCTTCTTGTAAACGGCTCAATCAATAAACACGACAGGGAAAGGCTTGTCGAAATTTATAACCAGGCTCCGAAACCTATCCTGGTAGTTGCAATAGGAGCATGCGGATGCACCGGAGGATTGTTTGCTGACAGTATCACGTTTGCAGGACCGGTCGATAAAGTCATACCGGTCGATGCATATATTCCAGGCTGCCCACCGAAGCCGGAGGCAATAATAGCAGGGATTGTGAAACTGGTGAACAAAAGGCAGTAGGAAGCAGGTAGCAGGCAAAAATGCAGGGAGCAGGGAGCAAAAAAGGGGTCAGGGGTCAGGAACCAGCAACCAGCAACAAAATAAAAAGATGACGGAACAATCGATCATATCAGAATTTAAAAAGAGATTCAAGCCTGACATTCTGGAGGTATCTGGGAAAAATCAGAAAAGGGCGGTTATTACCATTAAGCCCGGGGCAATTCTAAGAGCTTCGGAATATCTCTATAAGGAATCAGGTCTGAGGTTCATTATTGCATCGGCAATTCATACAAAGAGAGGATTTGAGATACATTATCACTTCAGCATGGACTCTTCCGGTCTTATACTTAACCTCCACGTGATCCTCGACAGAGTTAAGCCTGAAATAGAATCACTCTCAAATATGTTCAACGCATCCAACTGGATAGAAAGGGAAATGCATGAATTGTTTGGAATCAACTTCCTGAATCACCCTAACCATGACAAGCTGATATCGGAAGGTAACTGGGCAGAAGGTGTTTACCCGTACAGAAAGGAATTCAAATCAGCCACTGAAGAGAAAAAATGAGCAGAAAGACATTAATACCAATAGGTCCTTATCATCCTCTTCAGGAAGAACCTGAACTTTTCAGGCTTTATTGCGATGGTGAAATTGTAAAGGATATCCAGTGGGTTACAGGTTACAATCATCGGAGCATAGAAAAACTAAGCGAATCGAAAACTTACGAACAGGTGTTTTTCCTTGTTGAAAGGATCTGTGGCATCTGTTCTACTTCACATCCATTTGCTTTTGCAAATGCAGTGGAGGAAATAGCCGGTGTCGAAATCACTGACAGGACCAAATATATAAGATCCATAATCGGTGAGCTTGAAAGGATACACAGCCACCTTTTGTGGGTAGGACTTGCCGGACATTTTCTCGGTTATAATACTGTTTTCATGTGGGCATGGAAATACCGCGAACCTGTTCTTGACCTTTTCGAGATGATAACAGGGAACAGAAACAGCTATGCAATGTTCAGGGTCGGAGGTGTCAGACGTGATATTGAAAACCATAAAATAGCTGAAATCCGCAGAGTCCTCAGTGAAGTCAAATCAAAAACCGATCTTCTTACAGGGGCTGTGATGGATGATCCTGTGATACATGCAAGGACCAAAGGTGTAGGCGTCCTTACAAGGCAGGATGTTATTGATTACGGAGCCGTGGGTCCGACAGCAAGGGCATCAGGCGTTGCAATCGATGTGAGAAAGGATGATCCTTATGCTGCATATCCTCTTGTGGACTGGAAAGTTATCACTTCTGAAACAGGTGATGTCTTTGCCAAGGCCGAGGTAAGACTCCTTGAAATGTATGAATCCATCTCAATAATAGAACAGTGCCTTAAAGGTCTCGAAAAAGAAAAGGAAGGGGATATAATTGTAAAGGTCACTGAAATACCCGAAGGTATAGGGAACGGAAGAGCCGAAGCACCCAGGGGTGAAGTATTCCATTTCGTTGTCTCTGACGGATCAAACTCACCGGCAAGGCATAAGATAAGGGCTCCGAGCTATGTAAATATCGCCACATTCAAAAAGTCGTGCATCGGACAGACTATTGCCGATGCAACAATCACACTTGCCGGTGTCGATCCATGCTATTGCTGCACCGAACGGCTTGCGGTAGTCTGTGATGCCCGCTCAGGTGAAAAGCTGATGAATGCGAGGGAACTGATCGAAAAATCAGCAGCCAGAACAGCCAGTCTGAACAAGGATTTTAACTGCAACAAATGAAAGAGATTGCAACAATAATATTATTGCCTGTCGCTGCCGGACTTCTTATGCTTATAGTCCCTGAAAAGCTCAGGATTGCCAAGTCGGTTGTTGCCCTTGTTGTAAGCCTTATCACAGCATGTCTGTCGGTTGTAGTATTTATCGACAGGCTTGAACCAGGTACCCTGGGAGAAATATTGAATGGTTCAGAACTGAACATCATGGGAATGGGTCTTGCAAACGATGCAGGCAGGTATGCGATACTTTATGCTGATAATCTCAGCCGTCTGATAATTCTTCTGGCCGGAACCATCTCATTTCTGATTATAGTTTATTCTCTGATCTATGTAAGGGAGATAAAAACCCGGAACTTTTATCCCTGGTTCCTCATAACATCAGGATGCTCAGCCGGAGCAATATTTTCCGACAACCTCCTTCTGTTCATTCTCTTCTGGGGAATTCTCGGAATAACATTATATAAGCTTATTCCGGGGAATAATGAGGAAAGTTCGGCTGCAGCCAAAAAGACTCTGATCCTTATCGGCGCTTCAGATTCCATAATGCTGGCAGGCATTGCAATAATCTGGAAGATAACCGGATCCCTCAGCATTAGCGGAATAAGCCTTTCAACAGATAATGCATTGACGGTTACAGCATTTGCTGCACTGGCAATCGGAAGTTTTACAAAGGCCGGAGCATTTCCTTTCCATACCTGGGTGCCTGATTATACGCAGAGCGCCCCTGCTTCATCATCGGCACTGCTGCCTGCATCACTTGACAAACTTCTCGGAATATATTTTCTTGCGCGTCTGACCTCCGGGTTGTTCATTCCGGGAAAATGGATCACATTCGTACTTCTGCTTGCTGGCGGAATTACCATAATAACTGCTGTGATGATGGCCCTGATACAGCATAATTACAAACGACTTCTTGGATTTCATGCAGTTTCACAGGTAGGCTATATGATACTCGGATTTGCACTGGGTTCACCTTTGGGTCTGGCAGCCGGATTGTTCCATATGGCTAATAACGCAATCTACAAAACAGGGCTTTTCCTTTCAGCAGGAGCAGTGGAAATGAGGACAGGAAAAAACAACATAGATGATCTTGGAGGACTTTCAAGATCAATGCCTGTCACGTTTATTTGCTCCCTTATATTTGCCATGTCGATCTCCGGAGTACCACCCTTCAACGGGTTCGCTTCCAAATGGATGATATACCAGGGAATAATTGATTTTGGCACAGGACCTGATTTCACAAACAAATTATGGATACTCTGGCTTGGATTTGCAGTACTGGGATCCGCCCTGACACTTGCAAGCTTTATAAAATTTGCAGGCGGAATATTTCTGGGCAGAATAAGATCCGGAACAGAAAAGATTAAAGAAGTGCCTGCACTCATGTGGATTCCGGCTGTTATCCTTGCTATGGCATGCGTTCTTACAGGTGTTTTTGCCACAGGATATGTGATCCCGGAATTTTTCATGCCTGCATCAGGTACATTTCTTATACCGGGATTATGGAATTCTTCCCTTGTATCCCTTATTGTATTGATATCTATAGTGTTGGGTGTGTTGATCTATCTGCTGACCGGAATCAGGAAGTTCAGAACTGAGGACAGCTTCATCGGTGGTGAAAAGAACCAGGATGAGACAGGTTATCCTGCTCCCGAGTTCTACAAGACTATAAGTGAATTCAGGTTCTTTTCATGGATGTATAAAAAGGCTGAAAACCGGCTTTTTGACATTTATGAACTTTCAAAACAAAGTGTCCTCAATATAAGCCATATGTTCAGTTCAGCTCATACCGGTGTTCTTCCTGGTTATGTGATCTGGGCATGTGCAGGACTTATTATCATGCTGCTCATTATGATTTAACAGAACTTTGAATTATGGAAACCGCAATATGCATAATAGCCGGACTGATGATAATAGGAGCAGTGTTTGCAATTCATGCAAAGGATCTTCTTTCAGCTGTTATTGCATGTGGTATTGTAGGTTATGGACTGGTAATTTGTTTTCTGCTTCTGAAAGCTCCTGATCTGGCTATCGTTCAGATAGTTGTTGAGACAATAACCCTGATAATAATGGTGGCCGTTGTGCTCGACTCATCCAGGGAAGAACATTTTGCGAAACCCGACAGAAAGGGATATATGTCAATGGGTGTAGCCTTAGTTATGACAGCAGTGCTTCTGTATTTCTATGTTCTGGCAATCGGTATGCTCGATCCCATCGGCTCAGGATCCCTGAGAATGGCCGGCCATTACATTAATGGCGCTGTTGAGCTTACTGGCAGTGTTAATCTTGTAACAGGAGTAGTTTTCGATTTCAGGGGATACGACACCCTTGGTGAAGCTACAGTTCTTGTTACTGCTGTTCTTGGGGTGATTACCATCCTCAGATTAAAAGGAAGAAATTGAAATACAATAATATTCAGAAGAACAAAAACATGAAAGGGATGACTGTAATAGTAAAGAAGACAACTCAGCTTATCGCCGGGCTTGTATTCCTTTACGGCATCTATGTGACAATTCACGGCCATCTGACACCAGGTGGAGGATTTGCGGGAGGGGTTATTATTGCAGGCTCATTCATCCTTCTGATCCTTGCCTTTGGAAGCGATTTCCTCAGGCTGACAAAGGAAGAGGCAGGATCGACATTATACGAGAATCTTGCAATTCTGGTTGTCGTTTTCCTTGCAATCTCCGGCCTTCTCACAACCGGAAGGATATTCTTTCTCAACTGGATCCCTAAAGGAACACCAGGCGAAATTGTAAGTGCGGGGATGCTCCCGCTGTATAACATTTTCGTGGGTATCGAGGTAGCATCCTCCATACTTACAATATTTCTTGCACTTGTAATCTTTAAAGAGGAGTTGGCAGAATGACGGCATACATACTTTGTTTCATATTATTCCTTGTCGGTCTTTACGGTGTAATAACCAGAAGGAATCTTATTAAAATAGCTATCTCTCTGTCGGTGATGGAGTTCAGCATATTTCTCCTTTTAGCCCTGATCGGCTACACCGACGGAGGAGTGGCTCCTATCATTGATCCCTCCGATCCTGCAAAAGTATATGTTGATCCACTGCCACAGGCGATGGTTCTTACTGCTATTGTGATAGGTCTGGCTACTACTGCAATGCTTATGGCTACAATTATAAAGCTTTACAGGAAATACGGGACATTTGACATAAGAGAAATAAAAAACCTGAAAGGATAGATTATGAATCAGCTGATCCCATTATTTGTCGCGATTCCTCTAACAGGTGCTTTTCTTGACATGATCCTGGGAAGGGTCATCAGGGGCTTCAGCAGGTATTTCACCCCGGTTATACTCCTGTCGCTTGCATCCATGAGCATTTATGCGGCAGCGACTACAGGATCAAACCCATCGATGTACAATATAGGGGGATGGGAACCTGTACAAGGTATACCTGTCGGGATCTGTATGGTGATGGATGGATTCACTGTTCTTATGCTTTGTGTTATAAACATTGTCGGTTTCCTTTCGTCGTTCTATTCAATTTCATACATTAAAAGATTCACTTCCGATAACTTTTATTATGCCCTTTTCTGCCTCATGACAGCAGGAATGAATGGTGTTGTATTGAGCGGCGACCTTTTCAATATTTTTGTTTTTCTCGAAATATCAGTTATCTCAGCCTATGCCCTTGTGGCATTCGGTGTTGAGAAAAATGAACTGGAAGCATCGTTCAAGTACCAGGTTCTTGGAACTCTGGCATCCTTTTTTATACTCAGCGGAATAGCACTGATTTACTGGAAAACTAAAACTCTTAATATTGCCGATATCCGCCAGGTGCTGAAAGCAGGATATGACAGGTCCTTTTATGTCTTTGTCGAACTCCTGATATTAAGCGGTTTCGGACTAAAGGCAGCAATAATACCTTTCCATGCCTGGCTTCCCGATGCTCATTCATCAGCTCCGTCGCCCATCTCTGCTATGCTTTCAGGTGTCCTGATAAAGGCTGCAGGCATTTATGTAATTATCAGGCTTTTCTTCAACCTTTTTGAAATTAATGAAAGCATGGCGATCCTTATTACAACCCTTGGATCGCTTTCGATGGTCATCGGAGTATTTCTTGCTATCGGACAATGGGATATAAAACGGTTGCTTGCCTACCACAGCATAAGCCAGATGGGGTATGTGATCCTGTCTGTTGGTATCGGAATGCTACTGATTTCCAGAGGAGTAAAACAGGATATTGCAATGCTTGCAATAGCAGGCGGACTATACCATCTTGTAAACCACGCCGCTTTTAAGGGACTTCTTTTTCTTAATGCCGGAGCCATTGAGTACACACTGGGAACCCGTGATCTTAAAGAGATGGGCGGACTTGCCAAATCGATGCCTGCAACATCTGCAACATCATTTATTGCATCGATGTCGATATCGGGTATTCCTCCCTTCAACGGCTTTTTCAGTAAGTTGATAATTATAGTTGCTGCAATAATGGCAAGATTTTATTTCCTGGCATTTCTTGCAATACTTGTAAGCATAATAACGCTTGCCTCATTCCTGAAATTTCAGAGGTATGCCTTTTATAACAAGGAGGAGGAAAAAGGGGAAAGGGGAATAAAGGAAGTACCCTTCCCCATGGTTTTCAGTATGGTGGTTATGAGCCTGTTGTGCATCATACTCAGCCTGCTTGCATTTCCGGAGATCAGGGATGCCGTCCTGACACCGGCAACTGATATCCTTACTGATCCGTCAAAATATTCAGATTTGGTAACTGGAATATAAAATGAGATACGTTGCAGTATTTATATTATCGCTGATTTTCTGGCTCCTTCTGACCTTCCGTCTGACAGTCCCCAACCTGATAACCGGATCGGTTGCATCGGCACTTTGCTCTGCATTATTTGCACGCCACTACTTTCATGGTGTCTATAAATTCCTTCAGCCTGCAAGATATTTATGGTTCCTCGTTTACCTTGCAGTTTTCATTGTTGAATGCATAAAGGCTAACCTGGATGTTGCATACAGAGTTCTTCATCCATCAATGCCAATTAAGCCGGGGATTGTGAAACTGAAAACAACTCTCAGATCTGAATTTGCAAAAACGCTTCTGGCCAATTCTATAACTATGACTCCGGGAACAATAACAGTTGACATTATTGAAGATTACTTTTACATCCACTGGATATATGTCAGGTCGGACGATCCGGAAGAATATACCCGTATGATAACGGGAACATTTGAAAAGTACATTAAAAGATTTGCAGAATGAGTGAATGGCTTTCAATATTGCTTTATATCCAGATCGGATTAAGCGCTATATGCCTCTACAGAATAATCGCTGGTCCGACTATCCCCGACAGAATGGTCGGAATAGACATTTTCGGAATACTTGTGGTCGGGATTTGTGCCATAATTGCCATCCAGACGGAAAGAGCATTCATCCTCGACATCGGTATTGCCTGGATCATCCTGAGTTTTATCGGAACGCTTACACTGGCTAAATATCTGAGCGGTAAAAAACTTAATGAATGATATGATCACAATAATCTTTATCTGCATAGGTGTACTATTTAACATTTTCGGATGCATCGGACTGATCCGGCTACCTGATGTTTACAACAGGCTTCAGGCAGCTACCAAATGCGTAACACTTGGATGTTGCAGTATCCTTATCGGAGTGTTGTTCCATTTCGGTATCTCCGACGCCGGCATTAAAGCTCTTGTAGCAATACCTATTCTTTTCTTTACAGCAACAGTTGCGGCCCATGCCCTGATCAGGGGAACCTACAGGTTTGGCACACCGCTCGACAAACGGACAGTTAAAGATGATTACAAGGAGGCAGTGAAATGAAATATCCAAAAATAAGGGAATTAAAGGAAGCTGTGGTTTCTCTTTTTACTCCTGCCTATACTTCCAGGTTTCCGGCTGAACCACATGTGCCTTTCGAAAAATTCAGGGGCAGACCTGTTGTCGACGAAGTTAACTGTGTGGGCTGTGAAACCTGTGCAAATGTTTGCCCCCCCCATGCCATAACTTTTTCAGACGACAGGGAAAAAGGAATCAGGATTATTACAAGAGACTACGGCAAATGTATCTTCTGCGGCCTTTGCCAGGAACATTGCATTACAGGAAAAGGAGTGGCCCTGTCTGACAAACTTTTTGATCTTGCTGTTTTTGACAGGAAAAACAATGTTGAATACCAGGAAAAAGAACTGCTTGTGTGCCGGCATTGCGGAGCTGTAATAACAACACGGGAACATCTTGCGTACCTCCACAAAAAGCTTGGCCCAAAGGCATTTTCTTCCATTCTCAACCTGAATACCCTTAACAGGGAACTTCGTCTCGCCGAGGGTCATGATCTGGAAACTGAAGTTCGTGACGGACTCAAACGTAAAGACATGTTCAACATTATATGCCCGAACTGTCTGAGGCTGGTACTTGTAAAATACCTTTCAAAAAGTGTCTGAAGAACTCGGTAAACTGCTCTCTCAAAAAGACAAGAAGATCCTTTTTGTGGGGATAGGCAATATTCTCAGAAAGGATGACGGAGCCGGCGTTTATATAAGTTCAGGAATAAAGGAGTCAGAGTCAGTTTCATCACTTACAGCCGAGGTAAGTATTGAAAATTATATAGGAAAGATAAACATGATCAATCCTGATGTACTCGTACTTGTGGATGCTGTTGATATGGGTTCCAAACCAGGCACATACAAATTACTGGAAATCAGCCAGACAGAAGATACAACATTCAATACTCACAATATTTCGGTCAGAAGGATATCTGATTTTTTTAAAATGCCTGCATATTTACTTGGAATTCAGCCCGAGAGTATTGATTTTGGTGAAAAAATGTCGTATCTTGTAAAGAATAGCGTTGATAAAATCATTTCAATAATTAATACATATTAAAAGGAGGAGGTGATACATGGCAACTGAATACTTATGCAAAGCATGCAAAGGCGTTCTCAACGTAAAGACTTCTATTGTCCTTTCTGCTACGAAGGTTAACAGCTCAAAAAAAGGTCTTGTCTTTCTTAACCCCGAGTTAGGAAATTATACTGTGACAACTCATCCTACATTCACAATTGAGGAAGGCGAGGAATTCATTATCAACTGTCCGATCTGTCATGCCCACCTGAACAGCCTGAAGTATGATCATCTTGTGAGGATACTGATGATCGACGACAAAGGGAAACAGTATGACATCTATTTCTCTGATATAGTAGGTGAAAAATGCACCTACAAGATCAGCGGAACAACGATTGAGAAGATCGGTCCCGATGCAGTAAAATATGACAAATACTTTGATGTTCCTGAAGAAGACAGAAAATATCTGTGACAATTTTGCGCCTTAAGGAGCTGCCTTATTTTGATCAATAGCCAATAAATTATACTTTTGCTATCGTAGCTAAACATTACGGTATATACTTTTTATTATGAACAATGACGTACACAAAAGAGCAGCTGACAACATAAGGATCCTTTCCATGGCAATGGTTGAAAAGGCCAGATCGGGACATCCTGGAGGGGCCATGGGCGGAGCCGATTTCATTCACATCCTGTTTTCGGAATACCTGAATTTTGATCCGGATGATCCTGCATGGATTAACCGCGACAGGTTTTTCCTCGATCCCGGACATATGTCACCCATGCTTTATTCTGTTTTGACTCTTACCGGACATTTCACTACTGAAGAACTAAAGAGCTTCAGGCAGTGGGGAAGCCCGACCCCGGGGCATCCTGAGCTCGATGTCAGGAGAGGCATAGAGAACACCTCAGGCCCTCTCGGGCAGGGGCATACGATGGCTGTCGGTGCTGCAATTGCGGAAAGGTTCCTGGCAGCACGCTTCGGGGAACTATTTTCACATAAGACATTTGCATTCATCTCCGACGGAGGTATCCAGGAAGAGATTTCACAGGGTGCAGGAAGGCTTGCCGGTCATCTCGGTTTGAATAACCTGATAATGTTTTATGACTCTAACGATATACAGCTTTCCACAGAGACAAGAATTGTCACTTCTGAGGATACTGCAATGAAGTACAGATCGTGGGGATGGAATGTAATCACAATCGAAGGCAATGACCATAACCAGATAAGAAAAGCCCTGAATGAGGCACTTAAAGAGAAAGAAAGACCTGTAATCATCATTGGCAAGACTATCATGGGAAAAGGACTTCTCGACAAAGACGGGAACAGTTTTGAGCGAAAGACATCAACTCACGGAATGCCGGTAAGCGAAGCCGGAGGATCGTTCGAGAAATCGCTGACCGGCCTTGGTGGTAATATGGATGATCCTTTTATGATTTTTGACGATGTAAAGAACTACTATTCCGAAATCCTCGAAAAGAAAAGAAAGAAAGCATCAGATTGGAAGCTCAGAAAAAATAAATGGGCAGAAGAGAATAAGGAGGCTGATCAGAAGCTTCATATGTTCTGGTCAGGAGGGATCCCTGAAATTGATTTCAGGGAAATAAAACAAAAGGAAGGATCTGCAACCAGGGCTGCCTCTGCTGTTGTTCTTGGAGTTCTTGCTTCAAAAATCGAAAACATGATTGTCGCATCAGCAGACCTTTCAAACTCCGATAAAACTGACGGATTTCTGAAAAACACCAGACCATTTACAAAAGGTGATTTTACAGGAGCCTTCCTTCAGGCGGGAGTGTCAGAGCTTACAATGGCAGCGGTTATGAACGGGATAGCTCTGCATGGCGGAGTGATACCGGCCTGCGGCACATTCTTCGTTTTTTCCGATTATATGAAACCTGCTGTCAGGCTTGCATGCCTCATGCGACTGCCTGTAATATATATCTGGACACACGATGCATTCAGGGTTGGCGAAGACGGGCCAACCCACCAGCCTGTAGAACAGGAAGCCCAGATTAGACTTATGGAACAGCTTAAAAACCATCATGGCGATAACAGCATGCTTGTTCTTCGTCCGGCTGATTCCTGTGAAACAACAGTTGCCTGGAAACTTGCACTTGAAAACAGGCATACTCCTACAGCTCTTATTCTGTCGCGTCAAAACATCAAAGATCTGCCATCCGGCAGCAATGACAGATACTCCGATTCACTTAAAATGAAGATGGGAGCGTATATTGTCAGCGATTGTGACGGAAAGCCCGATGTTGTGCTTCTCGCAAGCGGATCTGAAGTATCGACTCTTGTTGAAGGAGCCGGACTGCTTGAAAATGACGGCCTTAAAATAAGGATTGTATCTGCACCTTCAGAAGGGCTTTTCAGAAATCAGCCGGCAGATTACAGAAAATCTGTCATACCTGATGATATCCCTGTATTCGGACTTACTGCCGGTCTGCCGGTAACCCTTCAGGGACTTGTCGGGCCAGGAGGAACGGTATGGGGCGTTACCAGCTTCGGATATTCTGCACCATATAAGGTACTGGATGAGAAACTTGGTTTTACCGCAGAGAATGTTTATCGCCAGGTGAAAGACTACCTGGTTCAATATAGAAGATAAACATTATGATCATTCGTTCAGGCCGCCTCATCAGCGGCCTGTTTTTTTTCATATGTGATTTCTCTTTCGTAAATTAGATTTGGGTTTAAACCGGAAAATACTTTTTAAATGAAGAAGCTGATAGTGTTTCCCCTGCTTTTCCTGAACATCTTCTCAGCCTTTGGACAGGCCGATACCATGCTAAAGGACCTTACCATTGCGGATACGCAGGATGTCAAGGTTACACTTTTTGATTCAGATGACCTCTTTGAGATATTCCTGAGCTTTGATATAACAAAGTACAAAAGGGAAAAAATGAGTAACAATTATCTTGATGCCAAACTTAAATATATTGAAAGCGTAAACGATACAGTTGTTAAAAATATCAAAGTCAGGCCGAGGGGAAACATCAGGCGTTCGGCAATTTGTGATTTTCCCCCACTCATGATAAACTTCAGGATGAAAGATCCTACCGAATCGAAATTTGCAGGCATAAACAAGCTGAAGTTCGTTACCTACTGTAAACTTGGGTTCGAAGATTATGTCCTGCGGGAGTACCTTGTCTACAAACTTTACAATGTAATCACTGATTACAGCTTCAGGGTCAGGTTATTTAAAATAAATTACATTAACACCGCAAGGGAGAAAAAGCCAATAATACAATATGGCTTCACCATTGAGCCAATCAGCCAACTTGAAAAACGAACAAAAACGAAGGAGATAATCTATGCAGGTCTTACCCAGCGGAATATGAGGCCTGATATGCTCGACAGAGCGGCACTGTTCAATTATATGATCGGAAACACCGACTGGTCGGTACCGATTGGCCATAATATACAACTGCTGTATCAGCCCGGGGCCCCCGACAATGAAGTAAACCTCGTGGTGCCATACGATTTCGATTATGCAGGAATAGTAAATACAGATTATGCTATTCCCTTTGAAAGCCTTCCTATTGAAAATACAAGGCAGAGACTATATATGGCAGTATGCAGAAACGACCAGGTATTTATGAATGCAGTAAATGAATTTGTTCAGAAAAAAGATGCATTGTACAAGGTAATTAACGATTTTCCGTATCTGAATCCAAGATCAAAAAAGGACATGACCGGATTCCTTGATGGTTTTTTCGCTCTTGTAAACAAAAGAAATACAATACTTTCATACCTGAAAGCCGATTGTAGCTGGTTTGAAAGACAGGCGAACCTCAAAGTCCGCTGATAAGCGTTAAATGCCGTAAAAATCCGGTTTAATCATTTTTTATATCTTTGCCCCTTTATTTTTGATGATGAAATATGATATTCAACAAGGGGTTCGGGGCCTGATCTTTGATCTTGACGGAACGCTTGCAGATACCATGCCTTATCATTTCATGGCATGGAAATCAGCCTGTGCAAGGTACGGTGCCCATATAGACAACCTTTTTCTACGGAAACATACAGGAAGTCCGGGATGGTACATTGCCCGGGAAATCATAAATGACTGCAATCTGAATGGCAGTGTAAGTATCGATCAGATCGTTGAGGAAAAGATGCAGGAGTTTTATAAATACCAGCATCTTGTTAAACCGATCAAGCCGGTAACTGATATAGTTAAAAAATACCACGGAATACTTCCTATGGCTGTCGGAACCGGAGGACATCGTGAAGCAGTCGAAAGAACTCTCGAAATTACTGATCTCCGCAAATATTTCGAAATCGTTGTAACGGCAAACGATGTGGATTCATTTAAGCCTCATCCCGAGACATTTTTAAAGTGTGCTGAACTGATGAATGTTGAACCTGAATACATCGAGGTTTTTGAAGACGGCGATCTGGGAATCGAAGCAGCAATTAAAGCCGGCATGAGGATAACTGATGTAAGGTCGTGGTATGATTCGGAGTGGTAAGAGCCAGATGGCAAAGCGGCAGTTGGCAAATAGAAAATGGCAGAAATAGTCAGAACCGAAGACGGATCAGACACACTTTATGTTCCGGAACTTGATGAGCATTATCATTCGGTTCACGGCGCCATCCGGGAATCAGAACATATTTTCATAGGCTCGGGATTCAACTTTTTAAAAACCGATCCTTTAAGAATTCTTGAAATAGGGTTCGGAACAGGACTGAACGCATTGCTAACCTGCATCTATGCCGAAAGGCTGAATAGAAAAGTAAACTATACATCAACTGAAAAGTATCCGCTTCACCCCGATATCATCTCATCCCTCAATTATCCCGGTATACTGAAAGGCGGTAGCCGGCGGCTGTTTGATTTGATCCATGGATGCAGGTGGAATTCATTTGTAAGGATAACCGATAATTTTCTGCTCAAAAAAATTGAATGCGATTTTGTTTCATTCAAAATTGAAGGGACCTACGATCTTATTTATTTCGATGCATTCGGTCCCGACAAACAGCCTGAGATGTGGAGTGATGATATTTTTGACCGTATCGGAAAAGTATGCTGCACTAATGGAGTACTTGTAACTTACAGTGTAAAGGGAAGCGTCAGGAGAAGCCTTGCCAGATCGGGATTCAACATTACACTGCTTCCTGGGCCGCCTGGCAAAAGGCAGATCCTGCGTGCCGTAAAAAGTTAAAAAAATATCACAATCGTCTTTTTTGCTGAGGTCAAAGTATTATCTTTGCGCTAATTTTAAATTTAAAACCATATCAAATGAAAATCAAAGGATTAATAGTTCTTGCAGGCGCTGTTGCGGTTATACTGGCTTCCTGTTCCAAAAACAACATTTCGGGTGCAAAAATAAAAACAAGGGAGGATTCTCTTTCCTATGCTTTCGGGATCGTAAATTACAATGCGCTGAAAAGCGACAGCCTCAAGCTGGATGCAAGGCTCGTTGCCAAAGCAATGCTTGACGGAGAAAATGAAAAACCTGAAATGTCGGATGAGATAGCGAGAGGTTTCATTATGCAGTTTGTAACCGAGAGGCAGGCACAGCAGCAGGCACAGAAAGAAGAGCAGGACAAGATCCTTTACAAGGATTATATAGCTGAAAATGAAGCATTTCTTGCAAAAAACAAGGATAAAAGCGGTGTAACTGTAACCCCGAGCGGCCTTCAGTACGAAGTGATCAAAATGGGAGATGGTCCCAAACCAACAGCCGGCAGCACAGTAAAAGTCCATTATACAGGTACCCTTATCGATGGTACTGAATTTGACTCCTCTGTAAAAAGAGGCGAGCCTGCACAGTTCCCTGTATCCGGTGTCATCCCGGGATGGACAGAAGCATTGCAGCTGATGCCGGTTGGTTCAAAATTCAAGCTCTACATTCCTGAGAACCTTGCCTACGGTGGCAGCCAGGCTGGCGATGTAATAAAGCCTTTCTCAACACTGATATTTGACGTTGAATTGCTTGAGATTGTCCAGTAAATGAGAACTGCAGAGATTCATACACCCAAAGGGGTAATGGGGATAAGCTTCTATGAAGAGGATGCACCCAATACGGTTGAAAACTTTGTAAAGCTTGCAAAGGAAGGTTTTTACGATGGACTTTCATTCCACAGGGTTATAAAGGATTTCGTAATCCAGGGCGGATGCCCCTACTCAAAGGACATGAATGATCCGAGAGTCGGAACAGGAGGCCCTGGATACCAGATAAAATGCGAACTTAATGGCGGTAACCAGTATCACGACCGTGGAGTGCTTTCAATGGCACATGCCGGAAGAAATACAGGAGGATCCCAGTTCTTTATCTGTCATAACCGTTCAAATACAAAACATCTCGACAGGCAGCACACATGCTTCGGAAAAGTTACATCCGGCCTTGATGTTATTGACCTTATCAAACAGGGCGACAGGATCGAAAAGATAGTTATTAAGGAGGAATAATATGGCTTTCGAAATTTCAGGCAAAGTGATCGATATAATGCCTGTAAACCAGGTAAGTGATAAATTCAGAAAACGGGAATTTGTAATTGAGAAGAAAGAATCCGGTGGTGCGGCCGTCTTTATTGATTATATCAAATTCCAGCTTATCCAGGATAAGTGCGACCTGATCAACGAATCATTTCTCAATGAAGAAGTCAAGGTTTCATTTAACCTGAAAGGCAATAAATGGGAGCGTGATGGTAAAGTTAATTATTTCACCAACCTTGATGCCTGGAAAATTGAAAAAGTCGCTGATTCGGGAAAGGTCCAGAATGTTCCGCCGCATAGTACCTTTGATGACATCCCACCGGAAGACGACATGAGCGATCTTCCGTTCTGAAGATTAGTTGCTGTTGAAAATACTCTGTTAACCGCAATCCATAGTAATCGGGAGAAAAGAAGGCGTAAAGTTCCTAAAGCTGCCCTGATTATTCCTGTAGCTTTGGTTCCTGGCGCGAAGACTTTTCGTTTCTTGCGGTAAAATATTTATGTTTCAATTCAGCATTTTTGTTTTTAAGCTATCTTAGGAGCCTGGTGTTAACATTGTTAATGTAATAAATTCTCAATGTATGAAACTAACTGACAGTTTCCATCTTATCCTCCGGCATCTGCCGGTAGTGTTTTTTTTCGGGCTCCTGATCCCGCTCAAAGGCCAGGTTCTTCAGCAGGAAGAGGTGAAGATAGGATCAAGACAGGTACAGCTGCCTTATAACAGGCTGATTCAGCCAGCCGGAAAACAAATACTGTTCGGTGATGCATCAAATGAAAGCCATGCTATGGAAGTAGCTATCTCTCCCGACAGAAAGTGGCTTGCCATTCTCGAACGTTCAAGCATTGTATTCGTCAGCTCTGCCGATAATTCTGTTAAGTATATTTTAAGGAACAGCCTTCATACAGCGCTCAGAGGTGCCATGAACACGTATTCAGGACTTATCTGGCATAATAACAATGGCACACCGGAAGTATACTGGAGCGTTGTCGGCATTGATGACAAATCGTATGTTGCGACTGCTTCATGGGATGGAACCAGGGCCGAATTCGGTAAACTGTTCGAATACGGAAAAATCCCTCCCGCAGACATAGCCCTTCCGAATGAGATACTAATCAATAAGGAATCGAACAGGGAATACCTGTATGTGGTGCTAAACGGCAATAATCAGGTTATAAAACAGGATCTGGTAACCCTCGATACAATATGGATTACTGATCCCGGCGTTGCACCCTATGGCATTACAATGGCTGCAGGAAAGCTATATGTAACAAACTGGGCAGGACGCCATCCTCTTCCTGACGATAAAGACGTGGCCGGAATACCATGGGGAATTGCAAGAGTAAATAATAAAGCCGGCGGATCGACCCGGGAAGGTAGCGTTACTGTTATCGACCCCCGTACCGGTAAAATATTAAAAGAAATTGTTGCAGGTTTGCATCCTAATGAAATAATCAGTGACCGGACGGGAAGATATGTCTATCTTACAAATTCGAACAGCGATAATGTAACAGTCATAAATACACTCATCGATGAAATAACAGAGACGATCAGTATAAGGCTCCAGCCCGAGATAAATCCTTATTTCGGTGATTCGCCAAACGGATTGCGCCTTTCAAACGACCAGAAGTACCTCTATGTTGCCAACGGTATGGATAATGCCCTTGCTGTTATACAACTGTCGAAAAGAGCGGCAAGAAAAGGCACAGGGAATAAAAGCATAATAACCGGATTCATACCAACCGGAGCCTATCCCTGCGGACTTACTGTAACAAAGGAAGGAACTATATATGTCGCGAATCTTGAAGCCAACGGAGCCAGGCTGGGCCTGAACTATTCAACGACAGAAAACCTCATCTACAATTCTCACAGCATGGAGGCCTCGGTATCAGTGATACCTCCGGCGGTATTCAGAAATCTCAAAGCATATACCGATACTGTCATCGCTGTTAACGACCTGGCCAGAGCCACACTCGCAAGAGAAACTCCAAGACCAGGTACCTTGCCAAAACCTGTACCCGATAGAATAGGTGAACCTTCAGTATTCAAACATGTGGTTTATATAATAAAAGAAAACAGAACCTACGATCAGATCCTTGGCGACATGAAGGAAGGAAATGGGGATCCTGCCCTTTGCACATACGGAGAAAATATTACACCCAATACTCATAAACTTGCACGCGAGTTCCTACTGCTCGATAATTTCATGGCATCTGGCAAATGTTCCGCAGAAGGACACCAGTGGACTGATGCATCAATTGTAACTGACTATATAGAAAAGAATATGAGGGCATGGTTCAGAAGCTATGCCCATGTTCAGACCGATGCGCTTGTTTATGCCCCTACCGGATTTCTCTGGGATAATGCCCTGAGCCATGGAAAATCAGTGCATATTTACGGTGAAGCATCCGTGCCTGTTCTTGAAGAGAAGCTCAAATGGGCCGATGTTTACAAAAGGTATATTAATGGCGAAAGAGTTAAGTTTTTTAACCATACGACTATTGATCCTGTGAGGCCGATATTGTCACAGACCTATCCTTCCTACGGAAATCATGAATTTACTGACGCTATGAGGGCTGATGCATTAATCAAGGAACTGCGTGATTATGAATCAATGCCGGGCGATCAGCTTCCAGAACTATTGATAGTAGCACTTCCGAATGATCATACTGCAGGAATAAGACCCGGGTATCCGACACCCAGGGCAATGGTAGCAGATAATGATGCTGCACTCGGAAGGATTGTAGAGGCATTTTCGCGAAGCAGGTTCTGGGAAAATACATTAATTCTTGTTATGGAAGATGATTCACAGGGAGGATGGGATCATGTATCTGCCTACCGTACCGTTGCCCTTGTCATAAGCCCTTATTCCCGACTTAAAAAGACTGTCAGCACATGGTATACCCAGCCTTCCATGGTGCGTACTATTGAACAGATCCTCGAACTTCCTCCGATGAATATCCAGGATGCAATAGCCAATCCGATGACCGACTGCTTTACAACATTACCTGATAAAACCCCTTATAAAGCTCTTCCTTCGAACATCCCTCCCGATGAGATGAATCCCCAGCTTTCGTCACTTAAAGGCAAGGCCCTTCATTTTGCAAGGATGAGCCTTCTCCCCGAATTTGACGGAGTGGATTCCGGGAATGATGATCTCCTTAACAGAATCTTATGGTTTGCTGAAAAAGGGAATGCTCCATATCCTGCAAAATACGCCGCAGCTACAGGAGATTATGACGACGATTACGGTGAGGAAGTGGATGACTGATAATTCTGAAAATTTGTGCGGCATGACGAACCCGTTGCTTGAAAGCCGTAACACTCCATACGGAACTCCTCCGTTCAATCTTATAAGGGCAGAACATTTCAAACCTGCCATTGAAGAAGCCATAAAAACAGCTTCGGAGGAAATCGATATTATAACAGGAAATCCTGATGCTCCGACATTCAGCAATACAGTCGAAGCCCTTGAACACTGTGGCGAATTGCTGAGTGACATTTCCCTGATCCTTTTCAATCTCAACAGTGCGGAGACATCCAAAGAACTTCAGGCCGCAGCACAGGAAACATCGCCACTTCTGGCCAGGTTTTCAAACGATATAACGCTAAACAGAAAATTATTCTCAAGAATAAAAACTCTTTACGAATCAAGGGAAACACTTGGTCTGACACCTGAACAGAACAGGCTGCTTTACAAAAAGTACAGGAGCTTCATCATGGGTGGAGCTGGTATTCCTGATGCCGACAGGGTACGATTCAGAGAAATTTCAGAGGAGCTGTCAAAACTGGCACTCAAATTTGAAGAAAATGTACTTAATGAGACTAATTCTTTCTTTCTCGAAATAACAAATTCAGAGGACCTCGATGGTCTGCCACCTGATATTGTCGAAATGGCAGCTAATGAAGCCAGAAAACGTAACCTGAATGGATGGGTATTCACTCTGCATTACCCCAGTTATATGCCATTCATGCAGTATTCGACCTCAAGGGAACTCCGTGAAAAATTCTTCAGAGCCTATAATTCAAGAGCCTTTCACAATGATGAAAAAGACAACAGGTCACTTGTAAAAAGAATAGTGAATCTCAGGCTTGAGATTGCAGGCATACTAGGTTACAAAAATTACGCACAAATGGTTCTTGAAGACAGAATGGCTGAAAATCAATCAAACGTTGAGAAGTTTCTGGATGATCTGTTCGCCTCTTCACATAACGCTGCCCTTGAGAATCTTAAAGAACTCCGACAATTTGCTTCTAAGTCGGGACATCCGGATGATCTGGAAAGGTGGGATTGGGCTTTTTATTCAGAAAAACTGAAAAAGAAGAAGCACAGCATCGATGACGAACTTCTCAAACCATATCTTCAACTTGAAAAAGTGAGGGACGCAGTTTTCGGACTTGCTACAACTCTTTATGGCCTTAAATTCAGGCCGGCAACCGACATTCCTGTCTATCATCCCGAAGTCACTGCCTGGAAAGTATTCGACAGCGATGATTCGCTTCTGGCAATACTTTATACCGATTTTCATCCCCGTGAAGGGAAACAGGGCGGAGCATGGATGACAAGTTACAGGGAACAGAAAAATGAGAATGGCATAAGGATAATTCCTTTCATTTCGATTGTTACAAATTTCACAAGACCAAACAGTTCCAAACCATCCCTTCTCACCTTCAATGAGCTGACAACCTTGCTTCATGAATTTGGGCACGCACTTCATGGCATGCTTTCCAAATGCAATTATGAAAGCCTTTCCGGAACAAACGTTGCACGCGATTTCGTGGAGCTACCTTCTCAGTTTATGGAAAACTGGGCTTTTGAAAAAGAGTGGCTCGATAAATGGGCTGAGCATTACCAGACCGGAGAGAAAATTCCTTCGGAGTATATTCAAAGGATCAGGGATGCAGAAACTTTCAATGAGGGTTATGCCTGTAACAGGCAGCTGGGATTTGGTTTCCTCGATATGGCATGGCATACACTTTATGAGCCCTTCGAGGGAGATGTAAGTGAATTTGAGGCTGCTGCATTTTCCAAAACAGAACTGTTCAAATCCGACAGATCATTAAACATGAGCTGTTCCTTCACCCACCTTTTCGGAGGAGGTTACGCGGCCGGATATTATGGGTACAAATGGGCGGAGGTGCTCGATGCTGATGCATTCAGTTACTTCAGGGAATCAGGAATTTTTAATCCAGAGGTGGCTTACTCTTTCAGGAAAAATATACTTGAAAAGGGAGATACGGAGAAACCTATGGATCTTTATATAAAATTCAGGGGAAAGGAACCATCAATGGAAGCATTCCTTAAAAGGAGCGGCCTGAAACATGATGATTAAAACTTATGTATATCTTTGGACTTTGGATGTCGTGGTATCACCACTTCACCCAATTCGCTATTAATCAATATATTAAATTCTTCAAATGATTCTTTTTTTCAAATGCGGTTCCGGTAATCTGATTGCAGCCGGTACTGACTCTGCTTTGCCGCCTGCAGATGTTGAAAAATTATCCTGGTTGTTCGGTGATGCACCGCTTCTTAAGGAGACAACTGTTAAGGGTATGTTCGTCGGCCCAAGGAAGGAAATGATAACGCCATGGAGCACCAATGCGGTCGAAATCACCCAGAATATGGGGATCGGAGGCATTAAAAGGATCGAAGAATTTTCGCCTTCTGATATTGATAATCCCCGTTATGATCCAATGCTTCAGGCATTATACAGGGACCCCGGACAGGACATTTTCACAATTGACCGTAACCCCGAAGAGATAGTATATATTGAAGACATTGCTGATTACAACATAAAAGAAGGCTTAGCCCTTAATAATGATGAGATCAGATATCTCGAAGAGCTGGCAAAATCGATCGGAAGGCCTCTCACCGACAGCGAGGTATTTGGCTTTTCACAGGTGAATTCAGAGCATTGCAGGCATAAAATCTTTAACGGAATATTTATAATCGATGGTGAAGAAAAGGATTCAACCCTTTTTCAACTAATCAAGAATACAACTCATTATAACAGAAACAAGGTTGTTTCAGCGTACAGGGATAATTGCGCATTCATACAGGGACCGGTAATTGAACAGTTTGCACCGGTTTCGCAGGACACTTCCGATTATTTTTCAATTAAGAATTTCGAGTCGGTTCTCTCCCTAAAGGCTGAGACACACAATTTTCCGACGACAATAGAGCCATTCAACGGAGCTTCCACAGGAACAGGAGGTGAGATAAGAGACAGGATCGCAGGAGGGAAAGGTGCCTTCCCGATTGCAGGAACGGCTGTCTATATGACTTCCTATCCCAGACCCGGCGGCCCCAGAAAATGGGAAGAAGCGACACACGAAAGGCCGTGGCTTTACAGAACCCCCGAGGATATTCTCATAAAAGCCTCTAATGGTGCAAGCGACTTTGGTAATAAATTCGGTCAGCCTCTTATATGCGGATCAGTATTTACATTTGAGCATTTTGAAAATGGCAGGAAATACGGTTATGACAAGGTCATTATGCTTGCCGGAGGAGTGGGAACCGGAAAAAAGAAGGACTGCACAAAAGATGTTCCTGAAAAAGGAGATCTTATAGTTCTTCTCGGAGGTGACAATTACAGGATAGGCATGGGCGGAGGAGCAGTATCGTCTGTCGACACCGGCCAGTACCACAGTTCTATCGAGCTTAATGCTGTACAGCGGGCAAACCCTGAGATGCAGAAAAGAGTATACAATGCAATCCGGGCTTTGAGCGAACTTGATAACAATCCCATAGTTTCAATTCATGATCACGGGGCTGGCGGCCATCTTAACTGTCTGTCGGAACTTGTAGAATCAACAGGAGGAAAAATAGATATAGGAAGGTTGCCGATTGGTGATCCTACTCTTTCGGCAAGGGAGATAATCGGTAATGAATCCCAGGAAAGAATGGGACTTGTTATGAAACCTGCCGATATAGAGGAGCTGAAAAAGATTGCAGAAAGAGAAAGAGCTCCTATTTATGTTATTGGTGAAATAACAGGTGATCATCAGTTTACATTCGAAAACAGTAAAAACGGAGAAAAACCTATTGACCTTACTCTTGAGGCTCTCTTCGGAGATCCGCCAAGGACGACAATGGTAGATAAATATCCGGCTCACAGCTATAAAAAGCCTGAATACTCGGTCGATAAGATCCCTGAATATATAGAGAATGTATTGCAGCTCGAAGAGGTGGCATGCAAGGACTGGCTCACCAACAAGGTCGACAGATCGGTGACAGGAAGGCTTGCAAAACAGCAATGTGCCGGTCCTCTTCAGCTTCCACTTAACAACCTGGGCGTTATCACTCTCGATTACAGGGGGAAATATGGCATGGCAACCTCAATTGGTCATGCCCCTGCAGCAGGACTTGCAGATCCGGCAGCAGGTTCGGTTCTCGCTATTGCCGAAGCCCTTACAAACATAATATGGGCACCACTCACAGACAAAATCAGAAGCATATCTCTTTCTGCAAACTGGATGTGGCCTTGCAGGAACGAGGGTGAAGATGCCAGACTGTATTCTGCCGTTCAGGCTGCCAGCAGATTTGCCATAGAACTCGGTATCAACATACCAACTGGCAAGGACAGCCTTTCAATGACACAAAAATATTATGATCAGGTGGTTATCTCACCAGGGACAGTAATAATATCTGCTGCCGGCGAGGTAAATGATATAAGGAAAATTGTTGAGCCCGTTCTTGTAAATGATCCTTATACCAGCCTGCTGTATATAGATATGAGCAGGGATAATCTCCTTACCGGAGGAAGCAGCTTTGCCCAGATCCTCAACAGGGTTGGTGATGAGGTGCCGACAGTTAAGGATCCGGCATATTTTGCAGAAGTATTCAATACTATCCAGGATCTTATAGCTAAGAACAGGATCCTTGCCGGTCATGACATATCAGCAGGAGGAATGATAACAACTCTGCTTGAAATGTGCTTTTCAAACACTTCGGGCGGACTTGACATCAATCTTACAGCCATTGATGAACAGGATATTGCCAAGCTTCTTTTCAGTCAGAATCCGGGTATTATAATACAGGTGAAGGATGAAAATGAGATTGCCGAGATTCTTATTGAAAATGGAATATCCTATTACTCTATAGGGCATCCTGTAAATGAAAGATTCATAAGGATATCTTCCCAGGGCGGCAGCTTTGTATCCGAAATAGACCGGCTTAGGGATACGTGGTTCAGAACATCATATCTCCTCGATCGCAGGCAAAGCGGAGAAAAGCTGGCTTCTGAAAGATTCAGAAACTATAAAAACCATGCCCTTAGATATGATACAGGCAACTTCCCGGGAACATTCAAATCGCTGGGCATAACACCGGAACGACGTAAGAAAAGCGGAATAAACGCTGCAATTATCAGAGAAAAAGGCGTTAACGGCGACAGAGAGATGGCATATGCACTGTGGCTTGCCGGATTTGACGTGAAGGATGTCCATATGACAGATCTTATAAGCGGACGTGAAACACTGGCTGACATAAACATGATTGTTTTTGTAGGCGGATTTTCAAATTCAGATGTATTGGGATCAGCTAAAGGATGGGCAGGCGCCTTCAAATACAATGAAAAGGCACGGAAAGCCCTGGATGATTTTTACAAACGCGATGATACCCTTTCTCTTGGAGTTTGCAACGGTTGTCAACTGATGGCAGAACTCTCACTTATTTATCCGGGCCATGACAAGGGGGTAAAACTGCTTCATAACAAATCAAACAAGTTCGAATCAGGTTTTGTCGGGGTTAAGATTCCGAAAAACAAATCAGTGATGCTCGGAAATATGTCGGGAATGGAGCTGGGCATATGGGTGGCACACGGTGAGGGACAATTCAGCCTGCCTTATTCCCCTGATAAATACAATATTGTTCTGAAATACAGCAAAGGCACCTATCCTGCAAATCCAAACGGATCGGATCATGATATTGCAGGATTATGTTCTGAAGACGGTAGACACCTTGCCATGATGCCTCATCTTGAAAGGACATTCTTCCCATGGCAATGCGGTTACTATCCACGTGAAAAAAGAAATGATGATGTCACACCATGGATTCAGGCATTCGTAAATGCCAGACTTTGGATAAAAGACAAGATTAACGGGTCATAGGTGAAAGTATTACCGACATCAGACGTGTATCGTCCGAAGCTGAAACTTCACTTTTCACAGCCTCTTTCGGCATTACTTTTTCACTGATTACCTGGATGCTGTATTCACCCGGCTCAGAAATATATAGTGAACCCATATACGAATCAGCCCTGTAATAAGGTAATGAAACATTCCCTGCATTCAATACAACCTTATCGCATACCGGATTGACTTCCAAAAATTTATCCATAAGACTCAGCTTCACGGAATTTGAATAGCTAAGTTTTGTTGTGTCTTTTGTGGCGCTTGAAAGCCATACCCTGAAAGTTCCGGGTTTTGAGACAACTACATTCCATTCAGCTGTATTACTTGCAGGATTGACATCATCGCTGTAACAGGTTGCTAAATCCATATCAAGAGCGAGAGTTCCGTCGGCTTTCTGTACAACTGCATTTTCAGACACGCTACTCTGATCCTTGTTACTTCCACAGGACCAGGCTAATAGGACAACCATACCAATGATAGTAAACACTTTTCTGCTCATATGTCAGGATATTTTGATTAACAACACCAATATAACGACAGGAATACAATTTCAGTATCTGTTTTGTTCGCGAAAAAACAAAAAATATGCGAAACTTATGTTAATATGCAGATAAGTTATTAACAAAATTCAAGCAATTGAAACATAGAACTATACAACTTCTGCTGATTCTCTTATTTTACTGCTTCCCCTGAAGGTATTTTTTTTTACTTGCGGCCTCACAATTGCGGCTGCAACGATTTCGGCAATATCGGCAACTCTGGTATCAGTTACGGGTGCAAGTGTCTTCTTACATAAAGGGCAGGCTGTTGCAAGATAATCGGGGTTATTTTTTGTAAGCGCTCTTGTAACATCAGAAGCGATCTTTCGTCTGTTCGTCTGGCTTAGCATTATATTTCCCAGCGAGCCCCCGCAGCAAAGTGATTTTTCATCATCATAACCAGTGATTTCGAGGTTTGCAACATGGCGAAGCACTGCCTTAGGTTCATCGTAGACTCCCGAATTTCTTCCAAGTTCACAGGGGGTATGGTATGTTACATTCCTGTGCATGAAATTCAGTTTAAGTGAATGGTCATCAATGCACTTCTTTATGAACTGTGTGTGATGAAGTACCTCAACATCCAGATAATAACTCTCCCTGAACACTTTATAGCATATGGGGCATGACGTAACCAGCGTATGGGCGCCCGATTTCCAGATTAGCTGCGAATTATAGTTTATAAGTTCGCGTGCCTCCTTATCCTGGCCTGCCAGCATAAGAGGTCTTCCGCAGCATACACCTCCGTTCTCATCAATGAACGACCATTTCACACCACTTGTATCAAGGATGGTGGTCATGGCATTTTTTATTGTAGGTGTAAGATGAGTCATACAACCCGCAAAATAAAGGACATCAGATTTCTCAGGCTCTGCGGCAGGGAAAAAATCATAGCTTGTTCCGTTTATTTGCATTGTTGCAGGTTGCATGGGACGGGTTCTGAAATAACCTTTCCAGATATTTGTATATTTAATCCCTGTCTCAGCATTTCTCCGCTCTATCATCCTTATCGGCGAAATCTCGATCCCAACGGGGCACACTTCATCACACCTGCCGCACATCAGACAATTGTATGCAATATCCCGGGTTTCATAATTGTTCCTTACAGCTTTCATCAGATATGTTGCCTGTATAGTATTTATGCCTGCCGAAAAGTTCAGCTGGCACTGGTCTATACACATACCGCATGACGAACAGGAATGAACTTCAACCTCTGAAAAGGTTCCTGCCCTGTCACCAGTTCTGATGCCTGAATTTCTCATGAAGATAACGAAGAGCTCTGTTGGAATATGCATGTATCTTGTCAGGGGCAGCAGAATAAAGAAGGTCCCAAGGGAAAGTGAATAAAGCCACCAGAAAGGGTATGCAACTTCCTTTGCAGGAAGGAATGATGCCAGTACTGATCCGAGACTTCCGGTCAGGAAACTCCCGGTGCCATAGGCCCCGCTTGTAAGACTTTCGGCAATAAGACGGCTTGGAAAAATAAGCCAGAGAGCTGTAAGCGCAACCCTGTCAAGTATCTTGAGACGGGTGGTCTTCTTCATCCCGACAACCCTTGAGGAAAAACGTTTTATGATTGCAAGGATAAGTCCCGACAGTATAAATGCAAGTATGAGATCCATCAGAAAGGCATAACCCGACTCAAAGAAGGTTTTGCCATGATCCGGATTAAAAAATCTGAAGAAAATTGCACGGGAGGGAGGGTTAAGATGACTTTTTCCAAAAATATCAGCTTCTATTGTTCCGAAGAGTATCAGGAGGAACCAGCCGAAAGCAAGGCTCATATGCATATACCCGAGTCTTGGATTCTTTTTCAGGATTTTCCTGTGGATAAGGCTCTCAAGGAATATCTCCCTTATGCTCTGACCAAATGCCCTGCCGAAGAATCCACGCTGAAGCCTTAGCTTGTCAGGCCTCGAAAGCTGTCTGAACCAGATAACGCTCCGGGCTACCACAAACAGAAGGATGAAATAAAGGCCGATGTCGAACGGCAATTCGAAAGGATCAAACTGCATGTGCACTGTATTTTTGAAATGCCTGTTTTGCAAGAAATACAACATTCCTCGTATTAACACCCCTGGGGCATAAAAGAACGCATTTACCGCAAAGCATGCATTGCTTTATTTTATTTTTTACTTCTTCATTCTCTCCTCTTTTAAGGAGGATATTAATTTCCCTCAGGCTGAAAGCTGTGAAATTACCTGTTGTGCATGTTGCAGAACAACAACCACATTCGATGCATAATTTCAGGCTGGGTTCTCTCTCAATAATATAATCGACTATTGATCTGTCATTGGAATCATAGTTGATCACACGGGCCTTATGAAGTGAAAAACCAAATTTTTCCATATCATTTGCTGTTTTTCAGATAATTAATAATATCGGTCACAGCGCCACGTGCATGGGATATTGTTTCGGTGATATTCATCGGGGCAGTGCAGGTCCCTGCATAGAATATACCTTTTACATTGCTTTTATTGCTTCCGAAATGATGGTCAGCCGGTGCAAAGAACCTGTTTTCTCCTGTTCTCAGGTTACCTGATTCGGCCAGCCTTGCCCCTGCCTGCGACATTTCCATTCCGGCCATAAGTACAAGCATGTCGAGTTCCATTTTAAGTGGTCTTCCCGCCAGAGTATCCTCAGCCTTGACCACCAGTCTGTTGTCTATATTCACACTTACCTCTGAAATCTTTCCCCTTATAAATCCAATTCCGTATTTTTCCTGTGCTTCTCTGTAAAGCTCTTCGTATAAGGCTCCTCCCATTCTCATATCCATATAGAAACAGAAAACCTTGCTGTCGGCCAGGGTTTCTTTAATTTCAATAGCCTGCTTTACGGCTGTGACACAACATAATTTTGAACAATACAGGTTGCCTACTTTTTCATCCCTTGAGCCTACACAATGAAGTAAGCCTATTCTTTCAGGCTTTTCACCATTTTTCAAGCTGACATTCTTTTTATTGAACATCATCTCCAGATCTGCAGAAGTTATGACGTTTTCGTAAATACCATAGCCATATTCTTCCTTTCGTTCGCTTCTGAAAAGATCAAATCCCGTCGTCAGGAGCAGAGCATCAGCATGCAGTGAATTTCCATTTCCCGTATTGATTATGAATTCACGGCCTTTTTTATGAAAAGATTCTGCTGTTGTTCCTGTTATTACTTTTACCTTTTCAACGCGCTTTTTAAGATAGGACATCACCTCGCTGCTTTTACGCCTGTCGGGAAAGAGATGATGCCATTCCCTTATATGGCCTCCCAATTCCTTTTCTTTTTCAATAAGAGTAACGGACAATCCTTCATCAGCCAGCTGACCGGCAGCTTCCATACCGGCTGTTCCTCCGCCTACCACAATAACATTTCCGGTCATATCAGACATTAATAAGGTTTTGAGGAATCGGCATCTGTCTGCCATCCTTTGTCCTGAATTTATCTTCTCTGTTTATCTCTATTCCCATTTTCCTGAGAAGCGGTTCCGGTTGCACCATATGGTACTGAAGACCAAGATCCCATGGATTATATCCAAGGACAAGGCCGGCAAGTTCCTCATAGGTAAGAACCGGTATCGACTGACCATTTACACCAAATGTAGTTCCTTCCATCTCCTTCACGGTATATTGCCATTTGTCCATGAACATGTTGCAACCCGGGCAGTTTGTAAGTATAAAATCAGGTTCATATGGTTTCATCGATTCAAACTTCTTGACTGAATTTGAAATTGAATAACCCCTGTTGGCCTGGACAAGATATTGTCGGAACCCGAATCCGCAACAATGCCGTCTTTCAGGATAATCGACAACGTGTCCTCCCCATGCTTCAACCATCCCGCTCAAAACGCGCGGGAACTCGGCCCCTCCCACCCCATGTTTCGGGAACATCTTGGCATAATGGCATCCGATATGTTCAACAACCTTTAAAGGCTTGCCAGTCTGTTTGTTGACAAGAGGATATTTAATCTTTGCAGCTACCTCATCCCTGAATTTATAAATTATATCACTCGAGTGAGCCATGTTTTCAGGAATATCGAACTCCCTTCCGGTAGCCTTGAAAAGATATTCACGGGTCTTTTCCAGTTCTTCCGGGAAATGCTTCCAGGTTTCAAGGATCTCAGTATAGATACCGAATGAAGTAACACATGAAATTGCTATATTCTTGTAGCCAGATTCCTTCATAAGCGCAAAATGGCGTGCCACAACCGTCTGGGTGGTTGAAAACGGGACTATGTCGCCGTGATATCCGATCCCTGTACAGGTTGTGTGGGATGGATTCTCATAAACATCTTTTCCCAGGTCATTACGAAGGAAATTCAAAAAGAACTGTTCTGATCCGGGATAAAAACTCTGCCTAATACATGATCTCACATAAAAGAAATGGTCATCAGCAATTTCCTTCTGATATTCCGACCAAATCCTTTTCTTTCCTTCATTTTCCATATAATAAGGGTTTTATGTTGTATGTCTGCCGCTATTTGATGTATAGACTTCTATGAAATATTCATTATCAATTCCTTCATCAGAGATCTGAAGGCCCATTTCAGCAGCTTTTTTTCTGGAATGCGTTTCAATTTTTTCAAGAAATTCAGTTCCTCCTGTCACATCAAAAATCCTTTTAAGTTCCTCCTTTGCATCTTCAGGGATCTTACGAAGAGGTCCTGCGCCATATTCATCGATCTTCCCACCCAGACGTTCAAAAACATCATGAGAATTGTCAATAATATATTTCCAGACTGGTCCCTGTTCGGGATGTAATTCCGGATTTACGGCATATGCCGCAACGCAATATCCGTAATTGAATATATTCTCTCCCACTGTCCGTTTTATTGCAAACTGCTGACGCCCTTTTTCAGATTCTGTGAAAAAGCCCAGCTTCTGTGAAAGAGTACGGAGCGACATCACAACAAGTGCAGGAGTATTGCCTCTCGGACACCTTGTCTTGCATGACATACATTCACCGCAGTACCATATTGTTTCAGATTTCAGGAGCTTTTCAATTTCATTATTGTCGCCCGATTGAACAAGGTCAACAATTTTCCTTGGATCATAGTCGTAGAATTCGGCCGCAGGACATATGGCTGTACAAACCCCGCAATTCATGCATGCGTTGAGCCCTTCCTCAAACCTTACGTCCTGCTTAAGAAGTTCATAGTAATTCTCCATCACCCTGAGGATTTCAACTTTTGTTAATTTATTCACACAAAAGTATTTTTTTCAACATACAACTGTAAGAGGGTTATTACCCATTTTGAAATGAGTATTTATACTTAGGCGGTGGCATACGGTGAGAGGCTCAGGGCCCAGGGCTCAGGGCTCAGGGCCCAGGGCTCAGGGCTCCGCCATGGAGAGCCACTCTGCAGTATGTGGTTAGAGGTGGATGGATTTAGATACCCTCCCGGGCGCGGTCAGGGGTGGGTTGACTAACCAAATACCAATCGAAAGATATTCAGCTTTGAAGCGGATATGGCATCTTTTATTATTTTTGATTTATAAAACGAGTATGTTAAACAAACACAAACAAGTATGAAGATATTTTATGCGGGATCCCCTGCTGCAGCGGGGCAGGCCATCCGACCTTTAAAATCAGTTGTCTTCCGATGAAACTTATTGCAGAAAGCGGAGGAACAAAGACTCAATGGTGTGCTGTATCAAGGGATACGGAAACAGTTATTATCCCGACAATAGGATTGAATCCCAATTTTGTATCGGAGGATGATTTCCGGAGGATAATCATCTCCGAAGTACTACCCGGACTCAATTATCCTGAAATTACTGATGTTTTTTTCTATGGTGCAGGCTGTTCAGGCAAAGCAATGGAAGATAAGGTCAGGAATGCTATCAGGTCCGCCCTGCCGGAACCTGAGATATTCGTCTTTTCTGATCTTACCGGCGCTGCAAGGGGATTGCTTGGCAATAACAAAGGCTTTGTCTGCATGATTGGCACAGGATCCAATTCAGGCTATTACGACGGCAAAAGCATTAAAGCCAATGTGCCGCCCCTTGGATTCATCCTTGGCGATGAAGGAAGCGGGGCATATCTCGGCAAACGCCTTCTTGCTGATCATCTGAGGGGTATAATGCCTGCAGGCTTGTCAGAAGAATTCAGAAAAAAATACGGCGCAGAAAAAAATGATATAGTCAGCCATGTCTACCGTGGCGTATTCCCCAGCCGTTTCATCGGTGAATTCGTGAAATTCCTGAAGGATAACATATCTGAATCATATTGCAACGAACTTGTCAGGACATCATTCGAGGATTACGTTAGCCGGAACCTGAAACTTTATGATCTTAAAGGAGTAACTGATATTGCCGTAACCGGAGCTGTTGCATGGCATTTCAGGGACATCCTTGAAGAAGTTCTGAAAAAGAATGGGTTCAGGATCATAAAACTGGAACAGGGACCTATTGAGGGGCTGATAAGGTACCATAGGATGGGGTGATGGTGCGAGGGAGCAAGTGAGCGAGGGAGCGAGGGGGCGAGGGAGCGAGGGAGCGAGGGAGCGAGGGAGCGAGGGGGCGAGGGGTCAGGAGTGAAGAGTGAATAACCGGCAACAAGCACCTGGTAACCGGCACCCGGCAACAACCAACAATAGAAATAATAATCATCACATGATAAGCATTACAGAATCAGAATCATTATATAACGACCTCGAGAAAAAGAGCGTAAGGCAACTCCTCGAATCCATAAACAATGAAGATCAGAAAGTTCCGCTAATCGTCAGAAAATCAATACCACAGATCGAGAAGCTTGTCGAGGCATTAGTAGCAAGGATGAAAAAGGGCGGAAGACTTTTTTATATCGGAGCCGGGACAAGCGGAAGGCTTGGCATCGTTGATGCTTCGGAAATACCTCCTACATTTGGTCTCGATCATGGATTTGTAATAGGCCTGATTGCCGGAGGCGACGGAGCAATAAGAAAAGCTGTGGAAATGGCTGAAGACAACGAAGAACTGGGCTGGAAAGACATCCTTGCCTTCAATCCGACACCTCTTGATGTGGTGGTAGGAATCGCGGCATCGGGAACCACACCATATGTTACAGGTGCACTTAAAAGGGCCAGGGAGAAAGGCCTTTTCACAGGGGCCATAACATGCAACACGGGAACGCCTGTGGCCGCTCAGGCAGACATTGCAATAGAAGTTGTAACCGGACCGGAATTCGTTACGGGAAGTACAAGGATGAAGGCAGGAACTGCGCAGAAGCTTGTCCTTAATATGATAACCACCGCCACCATGATCAGACTGGGAAGGGTAAAAGGAAACAAAATGGTGAATATGCAGCTCACCAACCAGAAACTTATCCGTCGCGGTACAAAAATGATTTCGGATGAACTTGGTCTCGATCCGGAAACATCAAGAAAACTGCTTCTGCTGCATGGCTCGGTGAAGAAGGCTCTGGACGCTTTTGGCAGCAGTGAAGATTGAGGTGTCAGGAGTGAGGAGTGAAGGGTCAGGAGTGAGGAGTGAGGGGTCAGGAGTGAGTACCAAAGGTTTGCTATTCGGTAATCAGTAATGGGTAATCGGTGAAAGCCGAACACTGAACCGAACACCGAATTCCGAACACCGAACACCGAATACTGAACACCGAATACTGAACACCGAATACTGAATACTAAATTTTTTATTTTATCCTTGTCTTAAGATCAATCAGCATAAAAATTGAGATTGTATCCGTATCAGGCGAGATGGTGAATGTTACCGGCCTCATGGTTCCGAAGGATTTCGCTGACCTGAATTCCTCCTTTATTGCTTCCGGCAGATCGCTTTCCATAAGATGAGGCTCTGCCTTGTTCCCGAAATAGAAGGTTATCCTGAACGTATTGTCCTGAACAGACGACCAGAAAACTGTTTTTTTCTTATGCTGAAGCTTGAAAAGCCACTGTTTTCCATCATTGTAGTACCTCCATTCCTTTGTGATATCAGGATAATTGTCCTCAGCATGATCGACGATCTTCTGCCATACATTCATCATTTCTCCCGTGACCGAACGAAGTATCTCTTCGGAAGGGTAAACCGATTTGTCTTTTAAAACCGGTTGTTGTTTTTCTGCCATGATAATCTATGTTTTGTGCTATGGTTTTATGGTTTTGCAGGTCTGGTTCCGGGTTGACTACTACTTAACGCTCACGTCGCATGTCTCACGTCTCACGTCTCATGTCTCTATTCCTGCCAGATCCTTTTTCGTCTCAATTGAAAAAGCGACAAAATAAAATTATACATTTATGGTGATTAATCCTAAAGTGATGAAACCTGATCCTGTAATAAAAGGACTTATTCAAAGGTATCCTGAGCTTGCACCAGTCATGAATTCCATTTCCGAAGCTGCAGAGATGATGATCTCCTGCTATTCATCAGGTGGTAAGATCCTGCTTTGCGGCAATGGAGGAAGCAGTTCTGATGCCGAACATGTGACTGGTGAGCTTATGAAAAGCTTCGAACTTCTCAGGCCTCTTGACGACAGCCTGAAAAAAAGAATTGAAGAAATCGGCGGTGATAATGGAAAAATCCTTGCAACAAAGCTTGAACATGCTCTGCCTGCAATATGTCTTTCGTCACAGACATCTCTAACATCGGCAATAGCCAATGATACAGGCAATGATTTTGTTTATGCCCAGCAGATAATCGGCTATGGCAACGAAAGTGATATACTGATCGCAATAAGCACATCAGGAAACTCTCCCAATGTCGTAAATGCCTGCATAACTGCAAAGGCACTGAATATGAATGTAATTGGATTAACAGGTGAATCAGGCGGAAAGATGAAGCCTTATTGTGATATTCTCCTGAACGTACAGGGAAGTAACACAGCTCTTGTCCAGGAACTTCATCTGCCTGTACTTCATACCCTTTGCAAGCTGGTGGAATATCACTTCTATGGAAAATAAAACAACTGAAAAATGAAGCCTGAACTTTTAAAGGAACTTTTGAAAAAGATCTCTGAGGTGAAAATTGCAGTGATAGGTGATTTCTGCCTTGATGCATACTGGTTTGTTGACAGATCACTCAGTGAAATATCGATAGAGACCGGACGTCCGACTGAACCTGTAAAATACCAGAAGTATTCCCCTGGAGGTGCAGGAAATGTCACGAATAACCTGGCAGCCCTGGGTATAAGGGACATAAGGGCATTCGGAGTTATCGGCGATGATCCGTTCGGTACCGAAATGATCAGGATAATGGAACAGACAGGCATAAACACCCGTAATATGCTTGTTCAGAAAGATAACTGGTCAACCCATGTTTATATTAAACCTCATATCGGAGATGAAGAGCAGAACAGGATCGATTTCGGAAATTACAACAGTCTTGATCCTGTAACGGCCGACCAGCTTATAGGCAATCTGAAAAAAGAAGCTGCGGAGGTCGATCTTGTTATAATCAACCAACAGGTTCTCTCGGGCATTCACACACCATACCTGAGAAAAATCCTTGTCGATGTTATTAATCGCTTCCCCGAAAAAGTCTTTATTGCCGACAGCCGTAATTACAGTGACGATTACAGGGGTGCCTACAGGAAAATGAATGATATTGAGGCATTAAGACTATGCAGGATTACTAAGGATCCAGCCGAGGAGGTTTCGTGCACCGAGGTAAACAAGGCGGCAGAAAGACTCTATGAACGGTACCGCCGGCCAGTTTTTATTACCAGGGGAAGCCGCGGGTCACTTGTCACGGATGAAAACGGCAACATGGTAATAAACGGACTGATGATACTGTCACGGACAGACACCGTAGGCGCTGGAGACAGTTATCTGGCAGGCATATCAGCAGCAATTGCCGCAGGATATTCTCTTGAAACGGCTGCAGAACTGGGGACTTTTGTTGCAGGTGTTACAATACAGAAACTTTTCACCACAGGAACGGCATCTCCTGAAGAGATCCTTAACATAGGCACCGATCCGGACTATATTTATAATCCCGATCTTGCCGACGACCTGCGGCAGGCTGTATATTACAATAATACGGAAACAGAGATAATACGCAGTTTCCCCATACCGCCGGAGATCAGATATGCAATTTTCGACAACGATGGTACAATATCCACTCTCCGTGAGGGATGGGAACAGATAATGGCACCCATGATGATAAAAGCCGTTATGGGTGACAGGTTCAGCGATGCCGACAGATCCCTTTATCTGAAAATTAAATCTGCTGTCATGGATCTTATAGACAAAACCACCGGCATCCAGACGCTTAGACAAATGAAGCTTCTGATTGAACTTATCAGGGATTTTGATCTTGTCCCCGGAGATCAGATCCTTGACGAACATGGCTATAAACAGATATATAACGATGAACTCATGAAGATGGTCCGGCAGCGGGAAAGCAAGCTGAACAACGGAGATCTCAGTGTTAATGATTTAACAATCAAAGGATCTGTAGGTTTCCTTAAACTTCTTCATGATAAAGGTATTAAGCTGTACCTCACAAGCGGTACCGATGAGGCGGATGTCAGGCATGAAGCTGAAATTCTTGGTTATGATCATTTTTTTGAAGGAAGGATTTATGGAGCTACGGGTGATATCAGGAAAGAGGCAAAGAAAGAGGTTCTTGACAGACTACTGAGCCAGATAGGTGATTCCGAAGCTGCTTCGATTGTTACATTCGGTGATGGCCCTGTCGAGATCAGGGAAACACACAAGCACGGCGGCAATACTGTGGGAGTTGCGACAAATGAGCTTCGCAGGTTCGGACTCAACGAATCTAAACGGAGCCGATTGATAAAAGCAGGGGCCGGTTTTATAATTCCCGACTTTTCATCTCCTTCAGGATTGCTTGAATTATTAAATATAAAATAATGTCTCATCCTCAGTTCGACAGAAACAAGCTTCTGATCCGCAGCCTCAGTGAAAGGAAGAACCAGGTTTCAATCAGGGAAAGGCAGGTCCCGCTTACATACAGGCCAGGGGATCTGCCGTCGGACAGCAGGGAACTTATCAGCCTTACTGCCGGAAAAATTGCCACGGCCAGGAGAAACGGCAGATCCGTCATCCTTTCATTTGGAGCACACTCTATAAAGAATGGTCTCGGCCCCGTACTGTCAGAACTCATAAACAGAGGATGGATAACTCACCTGGCTACAAACGGCGCCGGAATAATTCATGACTGGGAATTTGCTTTTCAGGGATATACTGGTGAAAGCGTAAGGGATAATGTTACAAGTGGGCAGTTCGGGACCTGGGAAGAAACAGGAAAATATATAAATCTTGCGATAATCTGCGGTGCTTATGAAAAACTCGGATATGGAGAATCGGTCGGAAAAATGATCGCACAGGAAGGACTTGATATTCCTGACAGGAACCAGTTGCTGAACGAGATATGTAAATGCATTGAAAAAGATCCCGGACATGCTGCTGCGGCAGCAGACCTTTACGATACAATAAATAAAAACGATATCACTCCGGGATTCATGAAGATTCCTCATCGCTTTAAAGAATTTTCGGTTCAATGCCGGGCATACGAGCTTAAGATACCATTCACAGGGCATCCGATGATAGGACATGATATAATCTATAATCATCCCCTGAACAACGGGGCAGCAATAGGAAGAGCAGCTCTCAGTGACTTCCTTTGCTTCACAAAAAGCGTCAGCATGCTTGAAGGAGGTGTTTATCTTTCAGTCGGATCGGCCGTAATGTCACCAATGATCTTTGAAAAAGCCCTGTCGATGAGCCAGAATGTTGAATTACAACAAGGCAGGCACATTGATAATCATTTCATGGTAGTCGTCGATATAGCTGAAAACAGATGGGACTGGAATAAAGACGGGGAACCACCATCAGATAATCCGGCTTATTATCTCAGATACTGCAAGACATTCAGCAGGATGGGAGGCGAAATGCATTATCTGCAGGCCGATAACCGTGATTTCCTGGCAGAATTATATCATCTTCTTTCAGAAAAAGCGGCCCTGTAGGTTCATTTCAGCCAGAGAAGGATGGCAACAGTTATTGCCGTAAGTATTACGAGATGAAGCCTCCAGTCGGAAATGCCTTTGAATGGAGCCAGTCCTTTTGAATAATCGATTGTGGTACGCTCAAGTTTTCGGGGGTCCGTTTTTTCTGTAAATGCCGAAACTGTGAATAAAACTCCTGTTATCAGTATTTCAGCCCAGAGGCCGCGGTAACCGAAATTCAGGGTCAGCTTATGATGAAGGAAAGGAAAGATTGTCTTACCTGTTTCGGGACCTATCATCTGGTCGATCACAAAAACAGTTGCAATAATAATGCCTGTTAATACTGACGCTGCTGCACCCTTGTATGTAACCTTTTTGCTTATTATGCCGAACAGTATCGCCGGGAAAACCGGAACAACAAGATATGCCGATATAGTCTGAAGATATTTATACAGTCCCTCCTCATTCTTATAAACCATAAAGGCAGCTGCAAAGCCAAGAAGTGTGACTGCAACAATGACATAACGGCCGAGCAGGACCTGTTTCTTCTCGGGAATATCAGGTTTGAATTCAACAAAAAAATCTCTTACCACAAGTGTCGACACGGAGTTAAGAACGCCGATGAGAGATGTTATAAGGGCTGCCAGCAGCGATGCCATCATAAGTCCACGTAATCCTGCAGGAAGAAGCTTGTTCAGAAGAAGCACAAATGTCTGCCTTGTATCATCACCCTGTAATTCACCGGGGAATAATGCAAACGCGATTACTCCGGGAAGAGCAAATATAAAAACAGGAAGCAGCTTCAGCAATGTGGCGAACATAGCTCCCCAGCGTGCGTGGTTAAGATCCGGGGCAGCAAGGACTCTCTGTACATTCACCTGATCCATACCCCAGTAAAAGACACCGGCATAAAATGCAGTTGCCAGTATCCCCCAGAAAGGATAAACAGGATCATCAAAAGGTTTAGCAATCGACATCATCTGAGGCGCTTTTTCCATCAGTCCGCTCCATCCCCCAACCATATCAAGCCCAAAAATCAACATTATAATCGAACCGGCGATCATGATTATAACCTGGATGGAATCAGTGTACGCAACAGCAGTAAATCCTCCGATTATGGTAAAAACTGCAACGATGATCCCGATATAAAAAATTGTGGGCATTATCTCCCATCCCATAATGCTTCTAAGCACCAGAGCTCCTGCAAAGAGGGTAAAAGCCAGCTTGGTCATCACGCTGATAATTAGCATAAGGCCGGAGAAGAATGTCCTGGCACGGCGGTTATATCTTATCTCAAGAAATTCAGGGATGGTGAACAGCTTGTTTTTCATATAATATGGAAAGAGCATAGCGCAGGCAACGCCTAGCGTTATCACAGTTGTCAGCTCCACAAGGCCTGCCGAAAGACCATACCTGTAGCTGTCGCCGGAAAGGCCTACGAGATGCTCAGCTCCGATATTTGTTGCAAACAGGGAAGCACCTACTATCGGCCATTTAATTGACCTTCCGCCGAGGAAAAAACCTGAACTGTCGCGGCCAGACTTTTTACGGTACGACATATAAATGCCATAGCCAAGGCTTGCTCCCATGACAATAACCAGCACTATCCAGTCGGTGGCTGTAAGTGATAACTTCATATTATATTTCTGAAATGATTGTATCGAGCTTCTGCAAGGTCAGTATCATTGACCTGACAGTGTGATAATTAATCTTCCAGGAATGGCCCATGTGTGTCCAGATGGGCAAGCCGTCGCGTGTCATCAGGGGATACCACTCTCCCACCCCTTTGTTTATCATATGGTCGAAGACAAATCTCTGTACATTTTTAAATGCCTCCAGATATACAGAGTCCCTGAAGATCAGATAGCCGTCAAGCATTGCAGTAAGCACTTCAGCCTGCTGCCAGAATTCCTTTTCACGGTCGGAGACACCTCCTGAATGGGGCCCCTCCACAAAGACACCTCCGTATTGTGTGTCAATACCGTTGTTTACAGTATGGTCGAAGATAGTCCGGAAGTCCTTCAGATATGGTGCTTTGTCAGCTTTAAGGATGTCGAGGGCATGATTCAGGAGCCAGGCAAATTCGGCATTATGACCAAAGCATGTATTGTCGGTGACATTGGCTTTTGTCCCTTCACCTGTAAACCTGTCCCAGCCCCAGATAATCTCGAATTTGATCTGCGGTGCAATTTTCCAGTCTCTGAAGAACTGGGGTATCCCTGTCCTGTAAACCGGATGATTGATCCTGTTCTGCAGGATCTCGATCACTTCATTAAGTTTTCTCTTATGGACGTCCTTTCCCGTGCATTCGTAAAGAGTAGTGAAGGCTTCCATGAGATGCATATGGACATCGAGGGTCTTGCGGTCGCCACCTGCACTTCCCGGCCCGCGGAGAGTCCAGTCGCGCTCGAACATTTCCCAGTAACCACCGTACATTGTGTCGGTACAATATTTTTGAATAAGATCGAAAACCTTTTCTGCATATTCAACTCCTCTTCCGTCGCCTGTTGCAAGCGTATATTCGCTCAGTGAATAGATTGCAAAACTATGGCCGTAAATTATTTTCTTGTCGATCTTCACGTTCCCCTTGCGGTCCATCATCCAGTAAAAGCCCTGGTGTTCACTGTCCCACATCTTATTTATCAGGAAATCGGCACCATGGCGTGCCATTTCTGCAAGTAAACCATCACCATAGCCTGCCCTGTGGGCCGACGAAGCGGTGTACAGGCATCTGGTCTGGGCTATAAGCGATTTCTCGTCCTCGCCGGTATCCTTACCATCTTTGTCAAAATGAGTAAGATAGCCGCCGTTAGTATTATCGATCATCCTGTTCATCCAGAATGGCAGTAGTTCATTTACAAGGTGATCATGAACCTCTTTCCTGATATTTATTAGTTCTTGCTTTTCCATGTTATATAGGGTATGAAGATATTCTTAATACCGGATGAAATCCCCTAAACTGTATTCAAATAAGCCAATAAATTCTTATCTCACTGCTTGCTGTTCACCCCTGAATCCCCTGAAGAGGACTTTAAATCCGTCCTGATTTAGGCCCCCTTCAGGGGGTTGGGGGTAAAACAGGTTATGTTGGAATCACGTCATATATTTTGTTAACTGTTACTTTTTCTGAAGTGATTTCATTCATCATCGCTGTAACACTTGCATAACGCCATGTTTTAAGAAACAGCCTCAGGATAAACATCAATTGTGAAACAATGAACAGAAAGAATACTCCTCCTCCTGACACTGGTTTCCATCCGGGAAGGATAAGAATCACCACAATCCCCAGTGCAACCTGTGAAAGGACAAGAAGAAGCATCATCCCGTATGATTTTCTGAATTCCGAAAATGTGAAGCTGAAGCCTTTACCTATAGATCCAAACAGGGAAGCATCTTCACGGGCTGTCTTATAAGCCCTGGCATAATCGACAACAAGGAACAAGGCCGGCAGTATCAGAATATAAACTGCCCCGGTTATAACAAGCATAACAAAGATGGTCTTATCCGATATTGTCTCCGACCCGCTTGCAATTCCTGCAGGAAGTCCGACAACCAGGAGAAAAACCGCATCAGCAATTAGTGACATTATCAGCGAAATCAACAGAAAACCGAAGAAATTGCCGGCGCCTGAGCTGAAAAATTCACGGGATGAAAACTTCATATCATTCTTTTTTACACTGCCGAACAATCCTGCAGTCAGGAATGCATTAAGGAAAAATCCTGCAAAAAATGTGAACAGAAATCCTGCTGTAAGAAATGACATTAAACTTTTAAATGCAGGACCCAGGTCGGTGAATGCTTCTATATTTATCCCCTCAGCAAACTTTTCGGTTATCATGCTTGGCCCGAAAGCAGATCTCAATGAACTGCGAAGAGGGTATGCAAAAACAAGGACCAGGATCAAAATACAAAACCAGGCTATGAGAATGCTGTTCCCGGCTTTCAGTGTCCGGCGGAATCCTGTTATAAGTGAGCTGGTTATTTTCATTCTGATTACAATAACATGATACTTAAAAAGAACTGCATAAAGGCGACCAATTTATTTGCAATCCGGTGAAGCGAAGCCCTATCAGGTTCAGTCGTCATTGAATTATTTACAAAATTCACATCCATTTTGATAAGGTATTCGGGATCTATTTTTACCCATTCGATCTGTCTGTATCCCTTGTATTCAAAATCCTTATACCTTGACTTGCCATCCCAAAGCTCCAGGATCTCATCGCCATTGTCGAAATGTATGAGAACTGTAACCGGGAGCTTTACATCGCCAATCCTTTCAAGCTGGGCTTTCGAAGTATAAAGGGAATCAGTATTGCTCCATGCCCTGATTTCGGAATCAGAAGTGTCGGCCTTTCCCTCAGGTTTGCTATATTTACTGTTGATGATCCTGCTGACCTGGTAATCGCATATCCCTGTGCCATAAAGTGTCTGATCAAAAAACCAGTTCATGTCGGGACCAAATTTCTGACCATGTTCTTTTCTCACAACATCATTTACAACATTTATGAAATCACGTCCCGAAGGATGTTTGAACGCCCATCTCCTGTAATATTCCCGGAACACATTATTCATTGTCTCAGTGGTGATAATACCTTCGAGGGTATGAAGCCATGTAGCGGTTTTCTGGTACGAAATCATGCTGTAAGTGCCATGCGGGTAATTCCATGAATACTCATTGTTGCTCACCGCCTGCCGTGATGGTGAAGTTACATAGGAAACCCGTGCAGAAGATATATCAGACAATTTCAGTAACCTGTGGTTGATAAGACCCGAGTTCTTTCCGTAATAGTTATCCATTATCCTCTGCTCCCAGTACGAATTTACGCCCTCATCGAGCCATGGTTCCTCAAATTCATTGCTGGCCAGCATTCCCATGAAATAAGCATGTCCGAATTCATGCACAGTCACCATTTCCGGCATATGCAAAAATGGCGGAACAAAATACGAAGAGGCAGATGTGAACAATGTTGTATATTCCATTCCTCCGGCGCCTGCTCCGAACGACGGAGGATCAACGAAAGTAAGATGAGGCCAGGGATATTGCCCGACATTTATATCAAGATATTCAAGTGCATATTTGACAGATGTAAGCTGGCGGCCGGTCTGTCTTATCCTGTCTTTGGGTATCAGCAATGTTATGTTAATGCCTTTCCATTTGTCGGTGAACACTGCATAACCAGGCCAGGCTGTCCATGCAAAATCGACTATATCTTCGGCGCGGTATGTTACGGTCTTCATATCCCCGTTGGTCTTCTCCGAAATCAGCATACCTCCCGAGCCTGTAACATGGTTTGAAGGAAGGGTGATACTGACATCGTAAACACTATGATTGGAGTAAAACTCAGAAGTGGCATGGAACTGGTGGCAATTCCATCCTCCTTGTGAGGCGAAGCGCATGCCTGCAGGTTCATAAACTCCAAACTTTGGAAACCACTGGGCAACGAAATAGAAATCGCCGCTGAATCCTGTCCGTCTTATCCCTGAGGGAAGCTTGGTCTCAAAATTCACTCTAATGTTTACGGTATCACCTGGCAATGCCGGCCGGGGAAGAAGTACTCTCAGAACTGTCCTGTCGTCTTTATTGCCATCATCGGGACTTATATACTGCATGCAGGGGATGAGGTCAGTCCCGTTTTCATCACTGAAAGAATTTATTTCTATCCATCCCAGGTCTTTTTCATCATTTCCCGGTGATCCTCCCATCTCCCTGTACATTGTGGTCCGGTTGCTGCGGAATGCATTCATGTATAGATGCAACCTTATATCCGGGACAGTGTCGGGCGATTTGTTGACCCAAAACGCCTCCATGTCGCCGGTTACAGTTTTCTTGTCAGGATTAAGCCTGACATCTATTTTGTATCCCGTAATTCTTTCACTTAGAGCTTTCTTGTTTACAATCTGGGGATGGAGTGAAAGAAAAACGTTACTGAGGACGATAATAAGAACCAGCCTGATCTTCATCGGTTTTCTGCCCGGTACTATTTATTAAGGACTTCCCTTGTTAGTGTAAGAGGAATTTCACCATCATATGTTACAGCCTTGCCTGTCATCTTTGAATCGCCTTCCGCTTTGAGAGTGATCGCGACTTCATTCCCTTCAACGACAACAGAAAATGTAACCGTATCCTTTTCTATTTTGGTTTTGTCGCCCGGAATTTTGTAATCATAGCTGGTGAATGATATTACTGACGAGTATTTATTGTCAGCAAATGAGAATTCTATTATTCCGGTTGTATAACCTTCTGGTGCATATGGAGCTTCAAATTTCCACCTTCCAAGGGCATTGTCCTTTTTTGCTGTTGTCTGTGCCGATAGTGTAACAGACAGAAATAGAAATAATACCGCGATTGTGATTATTCTGCTTTTCATAAAAATATTGTTTTAGTTTATTCAAATATAGAAATCATTTGGTAAAACGCAAAGTGATCTGAGTTTGCAAAAAGGTTACCTGGTGTTTTCCCCCCATCACAACTTTCTGATTTTTCCGGCATTCATACTTTTTGTTTTACCCCCCATACCCCCTGAAGGGGGCATAAGCGGCTGTTTGATATTTATTTTTATTTCGATGAAAATTATTCAAATCATTATGGGATTTTAAGAGATTCGTAATTTTGAAATGTCCGTTGCATAAATTATATCTTCAAAATGAAATCGAGAGTTATTGAGAGAAACATGTTCTATGGTGCATGCAGGAACACGTTTTAAAAAGCACAATTCTTAAGAAGAAATATGATGAGGGAAGAGCCCATGATATTGAAAAATATGGTATAAGGATCTTACGATTTACCAATAAAGAGATACTTAACAATCTGAATGAAGTCCAAACAACGATTCTCAACATTATTAACGACTTATCCCCCCTTTAGGGGTGATTGGGGAGTGAAACACAAAATGGGGTTTGGGGGGTGAAACATGGAAGGATGCTGCGGGTGGACGACTAATCAGGATGCTGCATTGTTCTCTTATCGCGCAACCCGCACCGGGCCGAACCTTAAGAAATGATCCTGTGGATCATTATAATGAAGGAGCCGGAATGCAGGGGAGCAGGAAGGCCGCATACCCCGCACTTTAAACAATCACAACATATACGGCAGAAACATCTTCGTATCCTTAATATATTCCCTGTATGGTTCCCCGAACTTTTTAATCATCTCTTTCTCTTCCATACGGGCCGTTAAAAAGACTGCAACGGCATTTATCAATCCAAGAGTCATTTCAGGTATTCCTGGATTTTTCATCATCACTCCGGTGCCCAGACAAAACAATGACAGGTACAATGGATGCCTGATGACAGAATAAATGTCGGTCTTTACCAGAAGAGTGGTATTTTCAAAATTTCCCGATGGTTTCCTTTTGACTTTTAACGTTATGAAACCTGCCAGACCAGCATAAGCCGATATGATCAGAAGGACCCATGATATTATTTGATACCATGAAAATGGGTTATGAAACCAGACCTTTATAGATAGTAAAACAAGAATAAATATACTCTCGAACGAAAAAAATCTGGGAATTCCGTGAAACCTGCCATGCTTTAGGGAAAAGAACCAGGAAAACAAGACTATTATGATGGTACCCGAGATAAGCACATATATATTCATGACATCCTATTTTTCAACAGATTTTACATTTACTTTCTTTATGTAGTTATAAACCTCTATCTGTGAATGGACAACTTCCTGTCCCTGTTTTACGAATTTATTCGAAAGCAAGGGATCCAGCTTTCTGGCTTTGACATTATCAGCCCACTGAATCTCAAAGATCCGTTTCAGTTCGTTTTTTATGCTTTTATCGAACACCGGACATGTAACTTCTATTCTGTGCTCAATATTCCTTGTCATTAGATCGGCCGAGGAAATGTAATATTCCTCGTTCCCGTCATTACAGAAGATCATGAATCGTGTGTGCTCAAGGAACCTGTCGACAATACCGATAGCTTCTATATTTTCACTCAGCCCTTTTACACCTGTTACCAGCGAAAACATACCTCTTACTATCATCCTTACTTTTACTCCTGCCTGACTGGCCTCATAAAGGAGATTTATTATTTCAACATCACTTATATTGTTTAATTTCAGATATATATATGCTTTCTTCCCCTCTTTCGCATTTCTGATCTCATTTTCAATCAGGAGGTTCATCTTGTTCCTGAGGAAAAAGGGCGACAGAACAAGATGATAATAATTATCCTTTCTGTAGTTGACATTAAAAAAACTGAAGGTTTTGAAAACTTCGTTCGTGATCTTTTTGTTTGAAGTGAGAAGAAGATGGTCCGTATAAACCCTTGCAGTATCTTCGTTAAAATTCCCAGTTCCAACAGCCGCATATCTCTGGGTGACATTATTTTTTGTACGTGTTATGAGACATAGTTTTGCATGGACTTTCAATCCCGGAACACCATAAATCACCTTTACACCCTCCTCCATAAGTTTATTACCCCAGAGTATATTAGCCTCTTCATCGAACCTGGCCTGAAGCTCGACAACTGTTGTTACCTTTTTGCCATTCCTTACTGCATTCATAATTGCATTGATAACGCTTGAGTTTGCAGCAAGACGGTAAAGGGTAATCTGAACTGAGGTTACATAAGGATCTATGGAGGCCTCCCTAAGAAGGTCGATGAAATGATCAAAAGGATGATATGGGAAAAAGAGCATTATATCTTTTTTGCCGATAGCCGAAAGTATACTCTTACCCGGCTGTATATCCCTGTGAGCTATAGGTATAAGGGGTTCATAGTAGTACTTTTTCTTCCCAAGTCGGGGGAAACGCATGAAATCCTTGAAATTATGGTACCTGTCGCCAGAAATTATGACATCATCCGGACCAAAGTTCAGCATTTTGGTAAGCATCCTGAGCATATCCGAAGGCATCTCCCTGTCGTAAATAAATCGCACGGGATTGCCATGCTTTCTCTGCTGCAGGCTCCTGGATATTTTTTCAAGATAGCTTTCCGAGATATCATCAATAAGCTCGAACTCCGCATCTTTTGTAAGCTTTATAGTATAGGCCCTTATCTCATCAAAATCGAATATGAAGAAGATATCCCTGAGTCCGAATCGTATTATATCATCGAGATAGATCACATACCTGCCATCATCTTTTTCAGGAAGAACTATAAATCGTGGAAGGATGTCAGTTGGTATTTCAAGAAGGGCATACCTTTTTTTCTGATCACTTTTCCTTGAGAGGTATATCGCAAAATAAATCGCATCATCCTTCAGGTTCGGGAGTTCAGTCTCTTTTCCAATCAGAAAAGGCATCAGCCTGTTACGAACTTCCTTGAGAAAATAATTCCTTACAAAATCCGACTGTTCCTTATTAAGTTGCTTTTCATTAACAATATGCACCTTATGTTTTGCAAGTTCTCCGATAAGGTTTGTATATATCTTCTCAAATCTGTCATTCTGTTCAAGGACTATCTCTTGTATCTTTTTAAGGGTTGCCTTGGCACTATATCCAAGGATGTCGTTCGATTTCGGTCCAAGCTGCGACAGCCTGCGGAGAGTTGCGACCCTCACCCTGAAATATTCATCAAGGTTATTTGAATATATCCCAAGGAACTTAAATCGTTCCATTAGTGGAATATCCTTGTTTGCGGCTTCCTGCAAAACCCTTTCATTGAACGAAAGCCAGCTTATTTCCTTTGGTATATAAGTTTTGCTCATTGGTTCTTGTCGGGTTTAAGGAAATATTCGATGGTTCCCCTCTCCCTGACAATGCCTTTCCACGTGTCGGTACGGAATGCAAGGCAGACGATTCCCGCCTTTGGCAGGAAGTCACAACCGTTCTTCGAAAGCCTGTCGGCCAGTTCCGTAAATGAAGGATTATGCCCGAAGAGCACAACCGAACCTGTTGAATCATCCACTTCCGACAGAATATCACCAAGAGCATTAAGATTCGGATCAGTATAAAGTGCATTTTTCAGAATTACACTTTCGGGCTTATACTTCATAACTCTCGCAAAGATGAGAGCAGTCTCATAAGCCCGGAATGCCGGACTTGTTATGAACAGCAGGGGTCCTTTTCCCATTTCCCTTAATTTAACTGCCATCTTCTCCGCATTGGTTTTTCCGTTTGTTGTCAGCGACCTTTCAAAATCGGGGAATGCTCCTGAATCTTCTTCGGCCCGTGCATGTCGGACGAAAACTATATGTTTCATTTTGAACGGATTTGATTTTTATTCATATATGTTTAAAATGGCGTGCGGCGTGCGGCGCGAGGTATGCGGAGTGCGGAGCGCGGTCAGTCGCCGAAGCTGGTTCCCATGTTTTTGGCTTTTATGACCATGGGGCTGGAAGGATCAACGAATTTCAGTTTGCCGGCTACCTCCGATAACGGAACTGAAGTTATCTCATTATTTCTGAGAGCAACCATTTTCCCGTACTCTTTGGCTGCAATAAGATCGGCAGCTGCAGCTCCATAGCGTGTTGCAAGAACCCTGTCCATAGGTGAAGGGGTTCCGCCTCGCTGAATATAACCCAAAACCGTCTCACGTGTTTCTATTCCCGTAAGTTCTGCAATCCTACGGCTGAGGTAACGGGCTGAAGATTCTTCCTTAACGGGTGTCTTGATTCCTTCGGCAACAACCATTATTGAATATGCCTTGTTTTCCCTGAACCGTGAAACGAGGTATTCGGCTATCACCTTTTCATCGTATTGTATTTCAGGGATAAGTATCACATCCCCTCCCCCTGCAATACCTGAATAAAGGGCTATCCACCCGGTATTATGCCCCATGAGCTCGATTATCATTATCCTTTTGTGGGAGTTGGCTGTCGAATGTAGCCTGTCAATGGCTTCTGTGGCAATGTTGACAGCTGAATCGAAACCGAAAGTAAGATCGGTTCCCCATACATCATTGTCGATAGTTTTTGGAATTCCAACCACGTTGAGACCTTCCTGGGCAAGCAGGTTCGCTGTTTTCAGAGTTCCGTTCCCCCCTATGCATACAAGACAGTCGAGGTTCATCTGTTCATAATGTTCCCTTATCAGGACTGGTTTGCGGAGGTCGTTCCGGCCTTTCCTGTCGTTCTTGAAAGGCTTTTCGCGCGATGTTCCAAGTATTGTCCCGCCGAGTGTTAATATTCCCGAAAGGTCATGTTCGGATAGTTCCCTGTATTCCTTGTTGATAAGTCCGGTAAAACCGTCGCTGATACCAATGACCTTCATGTCATATTTCACTATTGCTGTTTTCCCCACCCCGCGTATAGCTGCATTAATTCCCGGGCAATCGCCGCCGGCTGTCAGGATGCCTATTCTCTGTCCTTTGTATGTTTTACCCATCACATTTTTATTGGTTCCGTAAACAAAATTAGTTTTTTACGGATATTAATGATATGAAATCATTAGGTTATTACGGTTTCAGCAACATACATGTTGATAATCCGGGCTTTAGCCCTTGAGATTAAAATGATAATCTGCTGACTTATGTTATACAACAGACCTGACTTCGAAGATCTCTTTCAAAGTGACTAAATCGGATTCTTAATCTGAGCCATCTTTTTCTTCTTGTTATCCCCCATTGTGATTTCTTAAAACTATACTCTTCTTAGTGAGTTCATAATTATTTAAATTGTTAAATTTACAGAACTACCAACCCAGGTATCAGATGGATACGGCCCATCCTCAGTTAACGGAGATCAAACCTTTATTATGCGGTTATATCAGGGAAGCGCGGTTTAAGCTCGATCCCTCGAAGGTACCGGATGATGATGCGGTTCACGATATCAGAGTTCTGTTGAAGAAATCGAGGGTTTCCCTGAAATTGCTGGAAATAATTACCGGCACGGAAGTATTCAAACGCGAATACGGTAATCTCCGCGAAGCAGGGAGAATAATGAGCTCATGGCGCGAGACTTCAGTGCTGAGAAAACTTCTGAAGGATCTTAAGAAAAATCATCCCCTGGTTTTTGAACAGATGACAGATAATGAAAAGATAGTTTCACTTCTGAAACGAAACGATGCTATTACCAGACCAGATGAAGGGATGAAAAGGGATATCGAAGAAATCCTTAGCATTCTTCATAAATCAGAAAACAGGATGAGATTCATCAATATGCATACAGACGACCAGAACATCCTTTTAAAATCGATTAAAGCAACATGGAACCTTGCCTCTTTAACATACATTAAAGCACGTATCTATCCCCGGGAAACCAATATTCATGAGTTAAAAAAAAAAACAAAAGATCTGATGTTCCAGCTTTTCTTTTTCAGGCCATTGAATCCCGGCGCAGTTAAAAGCCTGGAAAAGAAACTCGATACCCTCGGGCAATACCTTGGAAAATATAACGACTTGTCAGTTCTTATCAAAACACTTGGATATAAATACAGACCATCTGTTACTCCCGGAGCGGAAGATGAGCTGGCTTTGATAATAAGAACCGGGCAGGACAGGTATCTGAAGAAGATCTGGCCTCTCTCCGAAAAGCTTTTTTATCCCGGGAAAAAACTGGAAGACATAATAGATTTAAAATAATGAATTATAAAACCCCTGCAACATTTATAAATGATCAAAATATATGATTTTTAGCATTTTTAATAATTTAAAACCATTATAAATAATAATTATTTGTCAGATTGTTAATTTATTAACAATTAGCCGAAATGCCCTTCAGCAGGGCACAAGGAATACATTGAAATATATAGATATTAAGAGATTTGTTTTTTGCTAATTTTACAAGCCGTTCAGGATTACATTTTATGACAAACAGGAGAGAGTTCATTAAAATTTCCCTCTATGGCGCCGGAGCCCTGGCAGCCGGAGCAGCTGGATACAACTTTTTCAGGCAGTTCTCATCAGCTCCCGATACCGGGATAATCCCCCCTGATCTAAGACGTACCCCGACCTATTGTGAAGTATGTTTCTGGAAATGTGCCGGCTGGGTATATAAAACATCCGAAGGCAGGATCTGGAAGATAATCGGGAACGATGAAGATCAGCACTGCAACGGACGTTTCTGCCCAAGAGGAACAGGTGGTGTGGGAATGTATTACGATACAGACCGTCTCAAGACACCGCTGATAAGGGTCGAGGAACGCGGCAGGCAGGTCTTCCGTGAAGCCTCATGGGATGAAGCCCTTGACTATATAGCTTCAAAAATGAAGGCTATTGCCGCCCAATACGGGCCTGAAAGTGTGGCTCTTTTCACCCACGGATCGGGAAGCAGCAATTTCACCAATCTTATGAATGCATTCGGGTCCCCGAATTCTTCCGAACCTTCCTATGCCCAGTGCCGGGGCCCTCGCGACGAGGCTTTTTTTGCCACATTCGGTGAAGAGGTTTATTCTCCGGAAATAACAGATATTAGAGATACAAAGTGTCTTGTCCTCATTGGCTCGCACATCGGTGAAAACATGCATAACGGCCAGATCCAGGAGATGTCGGACGCAATTGACAAGGGAGCATCAATAATAACAGTCGATCCAAGGTTCAGCACTGCGGCCGGCAAATCAAAGTACTGGCTTCCGATAAAACCTTCAACCGATATCGCACTCCTGCTTGCCTGGATAAATGAAATAATCTATAAAGAATACTACGACAAAAAATATGTCGAAAAATATTGTTCAGGTTTTGAACAGCTCAGAACACATGTGAAAGATTTCACTCCCGAGTGGGCTTACGGGATCACCACCATTGCACCTGATCTAATAAAGAAAACGGCTAAGGAAATGGCAAATGCAGCACCGGCAGTACTCATTCATCCCGGACGTCACGTGACCTGGTATGGCGATGACACACAGCGTATCAGGGCAATTGCCATTCTGAACGCACTTCTCGGATCGTGGGGAAGAAGAGGAGGATTTTACAGACCTGCAAAAGCATCCGTTCCGGGTGCCAAAATTCCACCTTACAAAGAACCTGAAAAATCATGGCAGGACTTCTTCCCGGGAAAATATCCTGTTGCAGGCTCTGTTCCAACAAATGTTTTAATCGACGCATCAATACCTGAGAACAACCCGGGATATCCTGTCAAAGGCTGGATAATAAACGGTACTAACCTGATGTCTACAATCCCGGATATCAACACCACAAAAAAAGCCATTCAAAACCTCGATCTGATCGTTGCCATCGATACAATGCCGATGGAATATACAGGATGGGCCGATGTTGTTCTTCCTGAATGTACATATCTTGAGCGTTACGACATAATACGATCAAGTCCTCACAGAAAGCCACAGATCGCCCTCCGTATGCCGGCAACAGAACCAATGTACAACACAAAGCCGGGATACTGGATCGCACGCGAGCTGGCGATTAAGCTGGGACTTGAAGCATATTTCCCATACGAAAAACAGGAAGACCTTCTCGACTGGCAGCTTAAGCAGCTTGGCACATCCCTTGCCGAGATGAAAACCATTGGGGTAAAAACTTTTGAAAGAGAATACGACGATCTTTATATTGCACCAGATGAGCAGGTCGAATTTGGAACTGATTCAGGAAAAATAGAGCTCTATTCATCCTACCTCGAACAATATGGTTTTGATCCCATGCCTAAATATGTACCCCATGAAGAGCCTCCGGAAGGTTTCTACAGACTGATCTACGGCAGAGCGCCTATGCATACCTTCGGCCGTACATCCAATAATCCCAACCTCACCGAGCTGATGGATGAGAATAAGGTATGGGTCAATCCAAAGGTGGCCAGGGAATGGGGACTGAATAATGATCAGGAAATATGGCTTAAGAACCAGGACGGACAAATTTCCGACTTTCCGGTTAAGGTAAGGATAACAGAACGGATACGATGGGATTCTGTATATATTGTCCATGGTTTCGGTCATACTCAAAAGCAGCTGACCAGGTGCTATGGCAAAGGCGCCAGTGACACCTTACTCATAACAAAAGTGCTGGTGGATCCTATCATGGGCGGAACAGGTATGAGAGGTAATTTTGTAACTTTTTTAACTGAAAAAGAAGAACGGGAGGCAGCATTATGAGGTACGCAATGGCTGTTGACACAAGGAAATGTGTTGGGTGCAGCGACTGTGTTGTGGCATGTCAGACAGAAAATAATGTACCTCTTGGCTTATGCCGCGACTGGGTCGTTGAAGTTATGGATGGCACATATCCGCAGCTGGAAATAGAAATAAGATCGGAAAGATGCAACCATTGCGTCAATGCTCCATGTGTCAGATGCTGTCCTACAGGTGCAAGTCATTTTGCCGAAGGAGGAATAGTGCTTGTGAAAAAGACAGAATGTATTGGCTGCGGAGCATGTATCGCATCATGCCCTTACGATGCACGATATCCCCACCCCGACGGATATGTTGACAAATGTACATTCTGCGAACACCGTATCCTTAACGGAATGGATCCTGCCTGCGTTGAAGTCTGCCCGACTAAATGCATGTATTTCGGAGATCTCGATGACCCTAACAGCGATGTTTCGGTTATATTGAAGAAGAGAAAATTCAAAACTCTCATCCCTGAAGCAGGTACGGATCCACGGTTATATTTCCTGATTTAATTTCTTAAAATCTGACTATATGAAAGAAGAATTGTTTGTCAGCGGAAGAATGAACGACATGATTGACCCCACTCTTCATATCTGGCACTGGCAGATCCCGCTTTACCTTTTTCTGGGAGGCATGGCTGCCGGTATCCTCTGCCTGGCAGCGCTTTATTATATCAGAGGAGAAGGCAAAACATATTATACAGCCGTCAGGATAACACCTTTCCTTACTCCCTTCCTGCTTGTGTTGGGATTGCTGGCTCTTTTCATCGACCTTCGCCATAAGTTATTTTTCTGGCAACTTTATACGAATATTAAACTGCAGTCGCCAATGTCGTGGGGAGCATGGACGCTGATGGTAATCACTCCTGTTTCATTCATCTGGTGCGCTTTGCATATAAGGGACATCTTCCCTAAATGGGACTGGAAGTACAAATGGCTCAAGGAACTGGAGAAGTTTTTCAATAAATATAAACTGGCTCTTGCATGGATAATGTTGATCTATGGACTAATACTTGGTATTTATACAGGTATCCTTCTTTCGGCTTTCAACGCAAGACCCTTGTGGAATACCTCTATACTGGGTCCGTTATTCCTTGCATCCGGGTTGTCGGCCGGTGCAGCCGCAACACTTCTTTTGTCGAAAAATCCCGATGAAAGAAAACATTTTGCACAGATTGACCTTGTAATTATAGGGATAGAAATATTCCTGATAATCCATATGTTCATGGGATATCTTGCCGGCACACAGGTGCAGATTGAGGCTGCAAAGATGTTCCTTGGCGGACCATATACAATGTCATTCTGGATTTTTGTTGTGATAATAGAATTGCTCATACCGGCAATCCTGGAAATACTTGAATTGAGAAAATATCATATACCGGCACTCATTCCCCCGGTCCTGGTGATCTTCGGGAGTCTGATGCTGAGGTTTATTATAGTATATGCGGGACAAGTGAGCAGGTGGCTGTATTGAAGACCGCTGGCGGCTGGCGGCAGGAAGAAGGCAGTTGGGAGTTGGCAAAAACCGAATACAGAATACTGCACGCCGCACGCCGCACGCCGGATGCCAGCAAATTGCAGCACTGAACGCAAAAAAGAATATAATACTAGCATAAAACAACATTAAAATGTCAGAACCAAAAGAATCAAGAAAAACCAGGTACCTGAATCCTTATGTCGGAGGGGTGCTGCTTGGATTAGTACTTTTAGCTG